>Ga0210406_10000020_pt1 | contig 254524 bp, 223 predicted proteins | sample IncBWC30MmetaG_FD_155454 | JGI IMG/M metagenome (GOLD analysis project Ga0210406, IMG submission 155454) | Forest soil microbial communities from Barre Woods Harvard Forest LTER site, Petersham, Massachusetts, United States - Inc-BW-C-30-M | ecosystem: Environmental > Terrestrial > Soil >... | reverse complement strand
CCGCTTTGTCGTCCCCGTGGTGCCATCGTCGTAGCTGGCCCCTTCAGAAGCCTTGTTGTAAAAGACCCCATGGGAATGCATGCTGGCGGGATGCGTGGCGTTGTTCTTAAAGACTACACGGATGGTATCACCCACCTCAGCGCGCAGGATGGGCCCCAGAATTCCGGCGTGCTCCCACTCCGGCGCACGAGGCTTCAACTTGGTGAAGGTCTCATCGGTGTATTCACGATACACCGCCTTGCGATAGACTTTGCCGACGCGATGCGGTCCCTGCTCGACAAAGACCTTGGGGTAGCCCGAGAATTTCATGCCCATCATCTTGTTGATCCCCTGGGGGGCATAGTCCCATTCCACTTCATCCGCAGCCACGTAATAAATGCGAACTTTGCCAACTGAAAAATCTGGAGGATGTGCCCAGCAAAATGACGTGCATCCGAAGCTCAGAACCGCCGCCCATACCGCCATCTTCCAATTGCTGCCTACGATTCGGCGCATCGTCGCCCCCCCTAATATGCATGTGATTGTTTGGTCTGCAAGACGTGGCCAATGCTAACACCGGTTGGCTTTCCTCATGCGCACTGCAACTGGAGGTCGGCAAAAGATCAGCCCCGGGCGGCGAGGCGGAAAGCTATTCCACTGCCGCTCTACCGCCTGTAGCGCCGGAAGCCAGGCCCGCTAACGCCCGGCTTCCTCACCTCATCAAGCTAGTGCATGCTACCTACGTTCGCCGACAGCGCAACCCTTGTTGCGGACTGCCGGGGAGCGATTGTCGGTGAAATTCGAAGTCGCCGGGCTTTTGGCCTTTTGTCCGGAAAACAGGGAATAAATTAGGGAAAGTTGTTGCGGTGACTTTCCAGAAACTGCGGGTTTCGTAGCTACGGGCTGCTTAGGTAAATTGCGAACAGGGAATCAACAGGGAAAATACGCCCCCGGTGAATGACGCAGCTTCTCTCGTACTCAACCGGAAAAAATGTGGACCACTGCGAGACGACGGGAGGCAGCACGGGCCGGTTGCGCCGGCCACGCAGCTGATCCAGCACGGCCCCAATTATCGTGCAGACGTGATGGCTGTGGACACCAACGATGCGCGGACTCGCAGTTGTTACATCCGCTTAATACTCGACAACCTTCAACGGCCTCCTTGACGGTCCCACTCGCGAAGGAATGCACCTCGGTTAACCAACGGTGAATCGGAAATGGGGGGCCTTCCTGCCTTTTTCTGCTCGGCCTCTAGCCGCTTCGCCCACTCGATAACCCCGTACATCGGAGTGGATTGCTTGAACCAATCCAATGCCTGCGATGTGGAGTCGACCTGGTCATCGTATTTCCCATTGGGAAAGGTCGTCAGTTCGTGGAGAAACTCCCCCAACCAAGGCGATTTGTCTGGAAGATGGACAAAACCGTTCTCGATGGTGTTGGAGACCGAGTGCATACGCATGACCTTCTCCATGGTCGGTTGGTATCGTTTGACGGTATGCACTCCGTCGTTGACCAATTCTTGGATTAACTGGGTACCTGATGCCTTATCTTCAACCAAGATCGTATTCGGCATAAACGCTGCCGCCTGCTCTCTCACTGCGCGTTTTAGGTCTGGATAGCCCAGGTGCTTGCGGTAAACATTGATCAGGTAGACATTCTTATCCTTTACACCCCAAGTCGTACAAACGCTATAATCGCTCAATTCGGTGGGCTTGTTCGCAGTGTCCCAACTTTGGAACACCTGCTCGAACTTGGAGGGCATCTCCGCCGGCGTGTACATCTTGAACCATTTCTCCTTGACCATGCCGCCCCCCAAGGGGGCCGGAGACTGTTGGTATTGGCCGGCGAAGTTGTATTCTCCGGTGGTTTCGCGGATGCGCCCCAGCACTTCCAGCGGTTCTCGCTCCAAATGAAGAGGTTCACCGGCACTCCGGAAAAAGGAGGTTGTTCCATAGGGTGTCTGGATTTGATAGGTCTCGTCTTCTTCAGCAATCGCCGGAAAGCGGATCACCTTCCACGGCTCCATCCCGAGAACATGGCCAACTAGGTCGTCCTCGTGTAATCGCTGCATAACCAAGATGATGCAGCCGTTCTTCTTATCATTTAAGCGACTGTAGAGTGTGTTGTCGTACCAGTCGTTCACGGCCTTCCGCTGAGTATCGGAGAGGGCCTCGTCGGGTTTCAGCGGGTCATCGATGATAATGAAACCTGCGCCCCTGCCGGTCAGCACGCCGCCCACGGACGTTGAAAGCCGGAAGCCCTGTTTGGTGGTGGTGAAGTCCTGCACGGCCTTACGATCTGATGACAGCCGGGTGCGAGGGAAGAGATGTTGATAGAACGGGCTCGTCAGGATCGTGCGACAGTCTGACGCAAGTTTGTTGGCCAGTTCCTGGGCATAACTGGCACAGATGATTTGAGCACTCGGGTTTTTGCCCAGGAGGAACGCTACAAAGGCATTAGCACAAAGCGACTTCAGAGAGCGCGGAGGCACATTGACAATTAGGCGGGTATTTTCGCCGCGACGACAGGATTCAAGCTCTGCGGCGATCACCTCGAGATGCCAGTTCGCCAGAAATGGTGTGGTAGGGTTCAGTTCATAGAAGCAGCGCTCAGTGAAAGCGTACAAGTCTTGACGTAAGAATGCGAAGTATTCACTCTGCGCGCGTATCAGTTTCATTTGGTTGACCCTCCTTTTTTGCTTGGACTTCTTTTGCGGGATTTTCTTTTCTGCTGTTTTCAAATCGTTTCATGATCCCGAGGACGACCTGCTGATCGATCTCATCGAGTGCCGAAGTTGGAACCGGCGCTTGGACTTCGCGTTCCTCAGCGGAGCGCACCAATTTCGACAACAGCTGGAGAGCGCTCAGTTCGCCCGAAATTGCCTTGTCCGTTAACTGGCTCACTGCGGCTTCAAGCTTGGTAACAGTTTTTCGTTTGCCGTTCTCGGTGATGATGAGTTTCTCGCGTAGCGTCCGTTCGAGCACTGTCGCCATGTTGAGAGTGCCTTTTGGACGCCCTTTCGGATTCCCGGACTGCCCCTTCTTAAAGCGGGTATATTCGGGTGGATTGCAGTAGCCCACCGCGGAGCGGTTCGACTTTGTTGGCTTAACTTCGCGCTTCATGCTCGCCTCGCTCTCCGTCGTGTTAAATTTCTGTCTCGGCTGGCTCAAGGCTTTTCGTGCCTGTCAGGCCTGCAATGGCGCACATGGGATCAGTTGGGACTACTCAGGGGCCTGCGATCAGGCCATATCCAACCACCGGTGTGTCTCCCACTGTTCCGGGTCGGGAGCACATTCCTCCGTCGTTGCATCGACTGGATGTAAACCACAGGCGGTTCTGCCAAACCTTACCCGTGGCTAGTATCGGTGATTTTGTGGCTGTAAGTTTACCTTTTTGAGTCCAAGAAAATGTGGGCGGAAGATGAGCGGAGCTCGTGCTAGCGCCCAGTGCCGGGCCACTAGCTCCTGGCGTTGTGTCGCGGGTAGCATGGTCGCAAACCGAAATGGATCGCGAAGGTGCTTAATAGTCGCGGCTTCGATTCGTCGGCGGAGAGCATAGGTACGTCCCATCTTCCGCAATATTTCTTAGCCGCCCATTTGAGGCTCTCCAACCAAGTTTCAGCCTCTCGTCCTTGTGCGAGGCTTTCGGTGAAAATCAGGGCTACTCTTGAGGTTTCGGGTCGGAAGTGCGCCAAGACGCGCTTTACTTCAGTTTCCGAAATCGGCATTTCGGGTACTCGGGCTCTCAAGGCTAAGACGACCGCGGCAACCGCGGCGTAATGCTTCTCTCCTCTACGCCTTGCCCGATCATAGGCAACGAGAATCATGGCGCTTCGAAAAAACATCCAGCCTGGCTTCGCCCCACTCTTGTTCGGCCTCCCACGCTTGGCCATAAGACTCCTCACCTCCGCCCAAATCCTCCATGCGGAACTTCCTGTGGTCGAACCGAGAGGACATTTCCCTGAGAACCTCACATATTCAGGGCCTCTGAAGGGATGATCCTACGTTCTGCTGAGATGATCCCCTAACTACGCCTTTCGTACAACGCACGAAAGGACACTCGAAAGTACAACCAGGACTAAATGCGGAGCTGGTTTAATCAAATGCAGAGAAGAGGTTTCCCCCGGAGGCGCCTTGCCGCAATAAGGCCAGGAGTTATCTAGGGATAAGTTGGCTACGGTCCGTGGGGCGACTAGGCGGGGGACATGCTTCCACCCAGCCGAGCTATGATCGTCTGTGGCGGCATTGACCATGGCAAGAGTATCGCAGTGGACAGCTCTGGCACAGCGTCACCGCCCAAACCAACTCAACTGACTTCCACCGCCGGCAATCCGCGACTTGCCAACCACGTTGCGCACCACATCGAGATTCGTTGCGTCGCTTACGGCCGACACTGCAGCTCAGTTCGCTTCAACAGTTCCAGACATCCGCCGACGTCGACCACGAAGTCACCTCGCGCGTACGATCCCGCTCACGAACAGGCCACCAGGGCATGCGCGGCGCCCGCGCAGTTGGGCAAAGACGAATGTGTTTCCTGGCAATCCCGGCGCTTGAAGGAGCACTTCCTCCGAGGAAATGTTCAGCAGCGCAGAGGAGGTCGGTGTCCGCCAAGTAGAGTTTGGGACTCTTGACGATGGACTTGGTGCGAGACGAGAACCACGGCTCCATCAACACTAGCGCCACATCATCGAAGCGATAGAACGAGCCGGTCCTTGGCAGGACCGGCTCCTTCACCTCATCAAGCTAATGCTTACTACTTACGTTCGCGGACAGCGCAACCTGTTGCGGACTGCCGGGAGCATTGTCGGTGAAATTCAGGGTCGCCGTGCTTTGGCCGGTGTCATCCGCATAAAAGAAGACAAAGACGAAGCAACTCTTACCCGGTCCTAGCGACTTACCGCACAAACTGAAGAATGAAAAATCGTCTTCATGCGGTTGGCCCGGAGTGACGCTGATGTTGCTGATCTGGAGCGTAGCGGTACCTGGGTTATTCACCGTCAGGCCTTGCGTGGACCAGCTGCCATAACGAACGTTCCCGAAGTTGATACTGGAGGGCGAGAAACTCACCTGCGGCCCTCCTGACACCGTCAAGGTGAAGTTCTGCCCCGACGATCCGGCGGTGCTCGTGGCGGTGAAACTGATATTAAATGTGCCACTGACTGTCGGTGTTCCCTTGAGCGTGGCCGTGCCGTTACCGTTGTTCTGGAAGCCAACCCCATTCGGCAAAACTCCCGACTCAGTCAAACTGGGAGTCGGAAATCCTGTCGTGGTCACGGTGAAGCTGCCCAGCACGCCCACTTGGAAGGTGGCATTGTTCGGGCTGGTGATGACGGGAGCCTGCAACACTGTCAGCGCGAAGGGTTGCATCGCGTTGCCGGCGCTGTTGCTGGCGATATTCGTAAAGTTGTATACGGCGCCGGTATTGGCCGCAGGTGTGCCTCCGAGCGTCGCAGTCCCGTCGCCATGACTGACCAGCGTCACCCCATTTGGTAGTGCACCGGTTTCGGTAATCGAGGCGGCCGGAAAACCTGTTGTGGTTTCCAGGAACGAGCCCATCGTCCCGACCTTGAAGGTTGCGTTGTTCGCACTCGTAAACGCCGGCACTTGGCCAACGGTGAAGTTTGAGGTTTGCGTGTTGGTGTCCTGCACGCTATCGGTCGCCGTCACCACCAGGCTGCCGGGGCCTACCTGATTGAACACCACCATCTGGCCGTTGGTTACTGAGTTACCGTTCAGCAGTCCGGTGCAACTGGTAATGGTGACGAAGGGCGCGTTGGGATCGGAAGCGCAAGTGAAGCCAATCGTGACAGTCTGCCCCACGATCACGGTTTGCCCGTTGGCCGGCGAGGTGATCGTCACGGACGGTAGCGCCGTGCAGTTTTGGGCGACGATAAAGTCAGAAAATCCCTTGCTGCCGCCGTGCGTGCCAGGATCATTGCGGGTCTGGGTGAAGGTTTCGATGATGTTCTGCCAGTTGTTGGTGCCAATCGGCGCCTTCAGCAAGCAAGCACCGGTGATGGTCTGGTTGGTGTTGAAGTTATTGAACAGATCGTAGTTAAGGCTGGTGCAATCGTTGCCTTGCGACTGGGTGCAAACCACTTCAAACTCGACGCAGTTGCCTCCCGCTCCGTCGTAGATCACGCACTGCGCGTTGCTAAAAGGAGTGCCGGCGAGGCGGGTCTGGCTGAAGGTCTGCTGGTTCGTAGGAATAGCGGTGACCTGAACGCTGTCTCCGTTGTTTGCGTTCGAGTACTGGAGTTTGTGGTTGTAGCTGCCGTAAACGTAGTTTGTCTGGACCGGCTGGGGGTTAGGAGTCAAAGTCTGAGTGATCGGGGTCGGCGCAGTTGCGGGTGAGAACGTCCAACTCAGGATGTCGTTGTTTTCGGTAGAACCGCCCGTGGCGCCGGAGAAACCCACCCAGGCGCTTCCATTGTTCAAACTCAATTGCGTCGAAAGATCAACGCTGATTACCAGCAGGGGAGTCCCTAAGTTGTCGACAAAGATGCTCAACGTACCGGGATCATACTGAAGGACAGCCGTATGGACATTGCCGTCGGCCAGGGTAATGCCTCCAAGATCCGAGACGATGCCCAGGTTCGCCGGGTTACCATTGGGGCAAGTAGCAGTATGGTCCTGAGTATTCGGATCCGTCCCGCAGCTCTGCACCGCAATATGGTTGGCGTTGGGGTCCCAGGAGTTTTGGAAAGTATCGAACTCTACCACCAAGCTGTTGGGGATCGCGACACCGACATCCCCGGGATCAGGAAAGCCGTACCCTATCGCGCCTCCGGAGCCGCCGAGCGCGGCAGTTCCAAATCCGTCTCCCGCGGAATTCTGAATTATGAACGCAATACCATCGGCTGGGCCAGTCCCGTTCGCGGGATTATGCAACAGCTGAAACTGAAAAACGCTTGTGAACCCGGCAGACACCGACTGCTGCTGGGTCTGGAACCACCCGGTGCCGGCAAGGTGGTCCGTGCCATCGGGGGTAAGCCGTAGGACTTCCTGGGTTCCATTGTTGGCTTGCGCCGCCGATCCGTTCAGGGCCAGGCTATTGACGTTGCTGAAATCGTTAAATGAGATCTGGGCGAACAAAGGTGTCGTGCCCACTGCGAGTAGGGCCAGAACAATTCGCAGCCACGCGTTCAGCCGCTGAAAATGGGTGATCATGGAGCCTCCTGGGGTCGATCTCGATCGGATACCACGCCGGCTGCCAGAAACTGGGGCTGCTGCCGCCCCGGGGGAGAGGGTGACGAATGGTACTTCGACCTAGGGGCAATAGTCAATCGAAACCACACATTTTCCGGTCTACTTATGACTAGGGTAGAAAGTCTTCCATAAAAGCTGGTCGGCGATAGAGCCGATCGGCGGCTTCGGCGTAAGTGCGGGCAAATCGCTTCTCGACTTCTGCGACTCACCGCAGGACGGGATAGCTTGGGATGGCTTTCCCGTAGATGACTGCTTAAGCCATTTCAAGCCATCATTTATTGAAGCTTTAGCCATATGTAGAGCCTTATGCCTTATGGGTTTCGTCGGCAGCGGGTTTTCGAGAGCTAACAGATGGCAGATCACCATCGAGAGCTCCCGTAAACTCAGCCGTAGACCTCTGTTTTTCCAAGTCCGTTATTCGCTGCTCCACATCGCTCGTTTCAACTGCGCGCAACTGCAAGGACAGAAGGTGTGCCAAGCTGGACGCGATCCTGTGATGCAACTTGCCTGAGTGGACCTCGGCGATCACTTGAGCCACGGCATCTCTTATTGCATTCGCTTTGTCCAATCGGGGCAACGGATCGACATTCTCGGCGGCAGAATGGCGATTGCCCATCCCTCCCTTTCGGCCCAGTTCCGAAGCCTTGTTGGGGTTGGCATGAAAGAAGCACAGGCCGCCCTCGGTGGCCGCGGCGCGGCAGGGCCTGCCCGCCTTCGTTCGAGCCTTGCAACGACTTTCGCTTTGTGTGGTTACCATCGTTTCCTCCTTTGCTTCGACTGCTCATTCGTTTGCGCAAAACGGACGCAGATCAACAATTCGTCCCCTCTGCGACAACAAACGGCCCGCTGTGCGAAGGGTCTCCATTTCCCATATCTGATCCTTGGCTCGCTCGAGCTCTGCGCGGGCTCGGTCGCGGGCCACACGCCGTTCTTTTTCTTCGTCTGTGTTCCGTGGATCGTCTCCGTCGTTCCAGAGTGGTTTAGAGAAATGATTTTGCTCGACTTGAATCCTCGTGCCATCTTTCAATCGCAAATAGATTGTGGGGCCTTCTTCTTGCTTCTCTTGCTCCTCTTCGCCTGGCCATAAATCGGGTGGAAAGCTGGCAAGGTACGCCTTGCGGTATTTCTCGCCCTGCCAATCCGGAAGCCCGGTAAAAATACAGGCAGACCCATTTAGAATCTTCCTGTATTGCGTTTCTCGCAACCATTCGGCGACACAAATCCAAGTAGAATCGCGATTTCGCAAGAAACGGTCCCCGTGCAAGGGGCATTTCACGATGAAGGCGATCCTACTAAGAACCTCGAATCCCACCCATGGGGCCAAATCGGGATAGCAAATGCAGTCTGGGCTTAGCTTGGACGAATCTTTCTTCCGCTGTCCAAATTCCTTTTCGAGCCGCGACACTCGTCTTTCCAAACGATGCATGAGGCCCCTCCAGAAGTTGTTATAGGCTTGCGAAACGGGCAGAATTACGATACGGCATTTCTCTCTACGCGAGATGTCGATCGTCCACGCGCAAATTGGTCGTCTGGTAGATCCTGGTGGTTCTATCTCTTTTATGCATTCGCGACTCCGCACCTGTCAACTCTCGTCAGGACGACCGGAAGGTGGAAAATGGACAACCATGGGCCATCCTTTGGTTAGAGAAGAGCTGTGCAGCCAAGTTCTTCGAGAGACTCATGGCGACCGACCTCTGGTCCGAGGTCTGTCCTATCAATCTTGGAAGGAATCTGATCAGATCAGGTCAGGTCTTGTCTTGTGGATGCTTGTTGCGCGGGGCTTTCCCCTAGCTTTGGCCACGGCGAGGACAACCATGGAGTACCGCGTCCTCCCGATCTCACTGCGGGGGACCGGTCTTCTTTTTGGATTTCGCCCATCTTGCCTGGGCGGCGCGGCGGGCGGATTCCTTGCGTTCCTGGGCGGTCATGTTCCTTGCGGCGATCTTGCCGCCTTTCCGCCCTTCCTTAGCGAAATACTCCCGAGCTTCCTTGCTGAGTGCCATTTACCGGACGTTACCACTATTCGCGGGGGGTACGCAATAATTATCTTGACAATGCGGTGGGGGTGCGCATAGGATTACAGCTGTAGTCGGGCAGATCGAGTGCCGAAAACACCCGATCTGCCCTAACCAAATCGACCTATCTTGGAGGCCAATGTGGCTACACCCACTCTAGCAAATCCCCTCAATACTCATCAGTTGTTCGCAAGGATCGTGCGACCAGTCGCGTCGCGGCGTTACCCGAAACCGCAATTTGACTTCCATGTTTTTCCAACAGGCGAGACGGTATATCACTGGCGCATCTCATCTCTCGCCACCAACAAGACGATCTCCCGACACAAGAGCCTGAGCTTCGCTCTCAGGAAATGCACCCGGCTGAATGACCGGAGCGGCGAAGGAGCACGACATGACAGCAACTAAGCGAACGGCCGCTTCCCTTCGTATGGCGCGACGGACTTGGCCCAACCTCTCTCGGCAAGCTCTCATCCGGCTCAGGGAGATTGCAACCCAGCACGACTTCTCAGTGGGTGCAGGTGACGTGATCTACCTAGATAGTGGTTGGTACGTCACCCACACAGGCTTGCTAGGGCTGGCGAGTCGGAACCGGTGCGCGGGCATTCACGTTCGGCCTGTCTCCAACTTTTGTGATCCTTCTTCACAGCGTTGGGCCTTTCGGGCTACGGTCTACAAGTCTAGAACGTGCCGTGGCTTCGTTGGCTATGGCGATGCCGATCCGTCCAATGTATCTGTCCTCGTTCACGGTGCCGAGATGCGCGTCGCGGAAACTCGAGCCGTCAACCGCGCTCTGCGCAAAGCCTATGGAATCGGCATCTGCTCGGTCGAGGAGATCTGTTCCCTCGCTGGTCAACCCACTTCTTCTCCAGAGTCGAAGAAGCTGCCGCAGCCGGTCAATGACAATGGTAACGGAGGTGGCCGCACCGTCCGCGATCGCCTATGCCAACTCATTCGGCAACATCAGCTCGACGCCACTTTGGTCAAGGCCTACGCAACCGACTTTTGCGGCGTAAAGGCCTTGCGCGACGCTACCAAGGAGCAGGTCGAGAACTTCGTTGCCCACCTGGCCGACTGGGCCGAGAAAGACCGCAACGCTGTGCTCTGCCAGCTCAACAGCTACCCGATTCAGAGGGGAGGTGCGGCATGAGACGCCGCATCCAAGGCTTGCATGACGCAGACCAGTCTGCGGCGGTCCAAGTCCGCGATGGCCTGTTCCTGGTCAGGGTCGAGCGAGCCCAGCATCGATGGCACGCCCGAAAGCCGTTTTATTTACTCCGCTTCTCTGTTCTCAAACCCAAAGAACTCAGCGGACAGCCGATTACCGGCCGACTCTACTGCACACCAAGAGCCCTGTGGAAACTCAACTGGTTCTTGCGCGATTTCGGCTACGACGCCGACCTGCTTGGGCGAGATGAACTTGATGAGAAGAGCTTGGTCGGTCTGCGTGGAGTGGTCAAGATCAGCCACGTCGTTGTGGGCGGTGCTTCCCTGCTCAACCTCGACGGCTTCGCACCCGCCAGCCAATGGGAAGAATCGTCGAACCCTTCGCCGTCAAGTACATCCAGCACGGAGGTGATGCGATGACCTACAGCTATACCCAGATGAGCAACTATTTGACGTGCCCTCGCCGTTACCGCCATCGCTATCTCGACGGCTGGCAGGAAAAGGATACCCGTGCCGCCATGCTCTTCGGACGGGCATTTGAACAAGCCCTGGGCGCCTATTTCCTGCGTGAGGATGCCGCAGGGGTTTTATTCCGTGAATGGTCTGCCTACAAGGATCAACAGCTGCACTACTCAAATGGCGACAGCTGGGACCGGATGCTGCAGCAAGGCATCCAACTCCTGGACCGGTTCTGCCAGGACGACCGCATCCGTATTCGCCAACCGCAGCGCAACCTGCAGATCAAGTTCGAGCGGCCACTGTCCGGGAAGAATGACTTCGTCGCCTATGTTGACGCCGTCGGAAAACTGGATGACACGCGCTGTCTGATCGAGTGGAAGACCACCTCGGCCCGCTATCCAGAAGAGCCGGATGGGTTGCTGGCGCTCAATCCACAACTCGTCTGTTACTCGTGGATGACTGGCATTTCCGAAGTCGCCCAGATTGTCTTCGTGCGTAAGCGCCTGGTTGAGGTGCAGTACCTCCGCACCACGATCACCGACGAGCGGCGCAACGAATTCGGCCATTTGGTCGCAGATACGATTGGACGGATCGAGTCTGCCCAGTTCTTGCCGCACAGCGGAATCCGTTTCCCGCAAAATCCCTGCAGCATGTGCCCGTATATCGGGCTTTGCCTAGGGAAACAAGAGATGGTCGATACCCGTCTGGTGCGACGGCCCGGAGCAGAAAACCTTGGTTGGCTTGACGAGCTTGCGTACTGACAATCCGCCCATGCTGCCCAAGCTCAATCGCCGGCGAGCCGTATTCGTGCTCACGAAGATCGACGAGATCCTGGCGTGGGAAAAGCAGAAAGAGATGGAGCGAGACACTCGCTTCGTCGAACTCGGGCGCTACCTTTGTGAGGTTCGGGCTGGGCAGTACTGGCGGGTGGAAAACGTGAGGTCCTTTGATGAATTCCTGGAAAGACGGTTTCCGGAGTCGCGAAGGAAGGCGTACTACCTAATGTCCATCCACGAGAACCTACCGCCGCAGGCGCGGCGGGATCTGAAAGAAGTGGGATGGACGAAGGGGCTGGAGTTGGCCAAGGTAGCTCGGAGGGACCGGCAGCACTTCGATTGTGCAACCTGGTTGCACAAAGCACGAGAAATGCCGAAGGAGCAGTTTAAGCAGGAGGTCGAGAAGGAGCTGAGCGGGAAGGAAAGCGAACCGTCGGAGATTATCTATTTCAAGCTCTACAAGAGCCAGATCCCGATCGTGGAGCAGGCGGTTGAGACCGCCGCTTTGATGCTGGGAACTGACAAGTCCCGCGGCTACTGCTTAGAAATGATCTGTGCGGATTTCCTTGCGGGTGCAAACCTTGAGAACGGCAATTCACAAGTCCTCCTGCAGTCAATTCTGCGTTTCTTCAATTTCTTGCCGGGTGAAGAGAGAAAGACGTTCCTCGATCACTTTGCCGAGAAGGCGTCGTGAATTATTGCTCGGAGAAGTACCGTCGCCAGCGGCTTGCCACCAAGCCATATGAACATCTCCGGCAGCTGGTGTTGAGGCGCGACAACTGGAGATGCCAAGTGTGCGGCTCGATGTCTAATCTTGAAGTCCACCACAAGGAGTTTCGCAGCCAGTCCGGCGACGACTCGGAGCAGAATCTTATAGTGCTGTGCACCAACTGTCACTCTTCATTGCACTGCTAGGCATCGAGCGCGACGGACGCGCCTCCATTCGTGTCCATTCATCCGACGACGGTTCAACCGAAAGAGAGATTCTTGCGCTCGTGACCAACCGCCAAGCGCCTTCTTCGAAAGGATCGGCGGTCCGTCAGCTTCCAATCATTTTCAATTCCGGAGCTTGGCCGCCCCGATGTGAGTTACGGTGTGATCTTGTACACGACTCCATTATTGTTAGCGCCGCCATACTCCGCGGTTCCGTAGAGGTTGCCTTGTGTGTCGAAAACCGGGGTACTAATGGAGTAGATGCCATCGGTGCCGCCCGTAAAGACGTACATCGAAGTATAGTTCCAAGTGCCGCCTGAATTCGTCAGTTTGTAGACTGTTCCGGCCTCATATGTACCGTCGCAATGTGTGGTGCCCCAGATATTGCCGGATGTATCCAGGAAAAGGTTCTGCCAAGCGCCAGAAATGTCCCACCCAGGTAGGCTGTACAGAACGCTAAAATTCCAGCCGCCGGATGAAGGTGTCAGTTCGAAAATGGTGCCGCCGCTATTCGCGCCGCCCCCTGTGGCTGCGCCATAGAGATTGCCGGCACGATCAAGCACGACGCCTGAGTAAGGCACATCCCCATCATTTTGGTGTGTGAAATTGTAGAGGATGCTTTCCTTGTATTTGGACTGCGAGGACGAGGCCAGCACCGGAACTGGCATCAACTGGAAAACCGTGCCGTATCCAGATGTACCTCCCGCGGACGTCGTGCCGTAGAGGTTGCCTCTTGCATCCCTGGTGACGCCAGCAACAGGATTCGCGCCGTCAGTCCCGGCGGCAAAGCTGTAGAGCACAGTCTCTCTCCCGTTCTTGCTCAACTCAAATACAGTTCCCGCACCATGGGTACCTCCGGCGTTAGTCGTACCATAAAGGTTACCTCCGCGGTCCATGATCAAATTGGATTGGGGATTTGCCCCGTCGACGGTCCCTCCGGCGAAGTTATATAGCACCGTCTCCTGGCCACTCTGGTTTACCTTGAACACCGTACCGACGTTGTTGGTGCCTCCAGCGAAGGTCGTGCCATAGAGATTGCCCGTCGAATCCAGCAACAATCCTGCCTCAGGGGTTGACCCGTCCGTCCCACCTGCGAAGTTATAAAGCACCGTCTCCTGGCCACTCTGGGTCACCTTGAATACTGCACCGTTGTAGGTGCTTCCCCCGTAACTAGCAGTGCCGTAAAGATTTCCGGCTGCATCTATCACAAGACCCGCAAGAGGAAGTCCGCCATCACCCCTCGGGCCGGCGAAATTGTAGATTACGCTAAAGTTTTGAGCTTGAACGCTGGGGATCGCGAATGCTCCCACGAGCCCAAATGCGAGAGCGCACACGAATCGAAATCGACCCGCAGCTGACATCAATAGACGTTTCATCTGAAATCTCCTGAAAGTACCCAAAGACGGTCTTGCTTGATAGGTCCCCATGCGCGATTAGAACTCCACCGGGAGTTCGGCAGTCATCTGCACAGCATCGCTGAAACTGCATGGCTCAACGCCCTAACCGCCTTCGAGGTGGCCGGACTCTCCGAGAAGTCAGCAGTAGGTACAAATTCCGTCGCCGACTTCAAAAGTGAACCATTATACACCAAATTAGCCATTCAACTTATTTGAGGGTTCCACTGTTCCACCCCTCACCCCCACGTTACGTGAATCAGACTTAGCCAAGGAAACCGTTACAGGTCAGTACTGAGGAATATGTTTCACTCCGGATGGGCTCTGGCCGTCGCCCCTATTGGCTTTCCTTCAGCGTCTCATTCGGGTGATTGTAGAGCGAACTCCCTACTCAATACGCAAGAGTAGAAGAGGCTTCACCATGAACTCAAGAGCATTGATTTCATCCACGGCCCGACGAATGACCGGTTCAGAAACAGGTTCCAGAGTAATACTAAGAGACAATTCATCGTCGGACATCCGCGGCTCTTGTCCCAAAGACTCTAGATGAATGTCGTACCGGGCGATGACCTCGGCCACCCGGGCCACGACCCCCCGCTGATCTTTGACGTTCAGACCTAGGTACCAGCGAACGGGGCGTGGATTTTCACAGATCTTCAGCTCTGGCGAGTCTACGAACCCAATCACATTCCTGGCCCTCAAGTGACCCTGCAGCAGGTCGCGTCCAATTTCGATGAGATCGGACACAACCACGGCTCCGGTTGCGTCTCCGCCAGCGCCGTGACCGTAAAACATCTGGGTTCCCACCTTGGTCCCAGACAGGAAGATCGCATTGTTCACTCCTCTCACGCGGGCCAGCATGGAATGGCGGCTGACCATCCACGGCCGAACTGACACTTCGACACCTAACGCAGTATTTTCCGCCGAACCAATGAGCCGGATGGTGCTATCGAGACGATTCACCGCGCGAAGGTCGGCGGCCCGAACTTGACGGACGCCGAATGTGGGAATCCGAGATATGTTCACTCTTCCACCAAACGCCATTCGAGCCAAGATACAAAGCTTGTCACGGCTGTCCACGCCGTCGATGTCCAACGAAGGATCAGCTTCAGCGTAGCCTTTCTCCTGAGCCTCCTTTAACGCCTTATCGAACTCGATGCCGCGATCCTCCATCTGGGTAAGGATGTAGTTGGCGGTGCCATTCATGATTCCGTAGACCGCGCTAAGCCGATCGCCGGTTGTCGACTCATGAATGACCCTTACTATGGGAATACTCGAGGCTACGCTGGCCTCAAAACCGATGGGCAGATTGCGGGTGGCTGCGAGAGCGAACACAACATCGCCGTGTTCAGCCAACAGATTCTTGTTGGCTGTCACCACCGGCTTACCCGCTTCCAGAGCAGCTCGAACGAGTTGAAGAGATTGATCTGTTCCGCCCATGACCTCAACGACTATGTCCACATCAGGAGCGGCAACGAGTTCTCGCCAATCGGAAACCAGGCGCGCACCCTCGGGAATGTCCTGCGGCTTGACCCCTGAGCGCCGGCATATGGCGGTAACTTCGAGTCGGACGTGACTTCGCTGTTCGATCAGGCCGGCATTTTGGGAAATAATACTCGCCGTTGCGCGGCCAACCGCTCCAAAGCCCACAATACCGATGCGCACTGCTTTCATGTTCAATTTAAGAACTTTGCTCCGCTCTATCCATCGGACGGAGCAACCTTCGCGTCTTGCATTGTAATTGGCACGAGCTTTTGCGCAACCATGACCATAGTTACCAACTTCATGAGAGACCCGAGTTTATTATGGATGAGTTTGGACGGTCGTTCCCGAGTGTGCAATTCTGTTTCGGGAACACTGCCGTTGCACAACAAGGCTTGGATGTCATCGATATGAAGAAATACCGACAGTTTTACATTGATGGGCAGTGGGCCGGTCCAATTCACGCCAGCGACTTCCTGGTGATCAACCCAGCCACCGAGGAACCGATTGCGACGATAGCGCTTGGCAGTGCAGCCGACGTCGATCGTGCCGTGGCTGCCGCGAAAAAGGCATTTGAATCCTACTCAGAAACAAGCGTGCAAGAGCGCCTGTTGCTCCTGAGGCGAATCATCGACTCGTATCGATCCAAAGCAGCAGAGATGGCTAAGACCATTTCCCTGGAAATGGGCTCTCCCATATCGCTCTCCCGTGCGGCTCAAGTACCTGCGGGATTGAATCATCTTATTGAGATCGTCAAGGTACTTGAACATTTCCAGTTCGAAAATCTCAAGGGTTCGACTCTGATGCGAAAAGAACCGATTGGGGTCTGCGCACTAATAACGCCATGGAACTGGCCCATGAACCAGATCGTCTGCAAGGTTGCGCCGGCACTGGCAGCGGGTTGCACCATGGTGCTGAAGCCGAGTGAGCTTGCGCCGTTATCGGCAATGTTCTTCACACAGATTCTTCATGACGCAGGCGTACCGGCTGGGGTCTTCAATCTTGTGAACGGCGACGGGCCCACGGTGGGTGCAGCCCTCGCTTCTCATCCCGATGTTGCAATGATATCGTTCACCGGGTCTACGCGTGCGGGTGTCGCGGTGGCAACTGCCGCGGCACCAACGGTAAAACGAGTCGCCCAGGAACTCGGCGGTAAGTCTGCAAACATCCTGCTGGATGATTCGGATCTGGAGAAGGCGGTTCAAAACTGTGTTCAGGCATGCTTCCGCAACGCAGGGCAGTCTTGCAATGCGCCTACCCGTCTGCTTGTGCCACGATCCAAAATGCGCGATACAGCGGCGGTAGCCACGCGGGTTGCTGAGGGCACAAAGGTTGGCGATCCGTTCGAAGAAGATACGGGTGTAGGTCCGATGGCTAGCAAGGCCCAATTCGAGAAGGTGCAGCGCTTCATCAACGAAGGTATCAAGGAAGGCGCGACTTTGGTGACCGGCGGTCCTGGCACACCCGAGGGAATAGTTAAGGGCTATTTCGTGAGGCCGACTGTGTTTGCCGATGTGCGCAATGACATGTCAATTGCGCGCGAGGAAATCTTCGGACCTGTTCTGTGCATCATCCCCTACGACGATGAAGACGATGCGGTTCGGATTGCAAACGACACGCCCTACGGCTTGTCAGGCTACGTAACTTCGGGGGACCTCGAACGGGCGCGCCGTGTAGCGAAAAAGCTTCGCTCCGGAAATGTTCACGTCAACGGCGCAAAGTTGGATTTTTCCGCATGCTTTGGGGGCTACAAGCAGTCAGGGAATGGCCGGGAATGGGGTGAGACCGGGCTAGAGGAATTCCTCGAACTGAAGTCGATCTTTGGTTACACCCCAGACTGAGGAGGCCCCCAACGTTCAAGCGGCTAATCGATGCTGGAAGAATTGACTGGACATAAGGTGTTTAATTACATATACTTATATTTGAAAAGCAACTAGCCGCGAGTGCCCCCTTTGCGGCAGTAGAGAGCGCCCTGTCGTGCATCGTCCCCCGCGCGACCGCTCGATGAGTAACAGGGAACCCAGCAGCGGAATAATATGGAAGCACTTGCTGTTTGGGACGGCCAGGCGGGAACAGTGACCCAATCGACGACGACCACACAGATCGCCATGACTGGCAATGAGGCTGAGCGGCAGATCGTCCGCATTTGGCAAGATCTCCTTCGGCTCGACTTTGTCGGCCTCGATCAGGACTATTTTGATTTGGGCGGGGACTCGTCCCTGGCTGTCCAAATGTTTGCTGAAATCGAAAAGACTCTCGGCGTGAAATTGCCATTGGCTACGCTTTACGATGCCCCCACGATCGAGCAGCTCGCGCGGATTGTTCGGGGAGAGGCAGAAAGCTCGGGATGGTCGGCGCTGGTCAAGATTCAACCAGAGGGATCTCGGCCTCCATTTTTTTGCATGCACGGAGCCGGCGGAACGGTTCTGATGTACCGGGATCTTTCGCGGCATCTGGGGACAGACCAACCGTTCTACGGGCTCCAGTCTCAGGCCTTGGACGGCAGTTCCCCGCCGTTAACGACGATCGAGGAGATGGCAAATCTGTACGCCAGAGAGATTAGGAAGGCGCAGCCCCACGGTCCGTACTTCATCGGTGGCTATTGCATGGGTGGAACCGTTGCCTTCGAGGTGGCCCGGCAACTCCAAAGAGACGGCGAGACGGTTGCACTCCTGGCCCTGTTCGATACCATGAACTGGCACAAAGTCCCTCTTACGATTTGGACGAGGACTTCTCACGCCATTCAGCGGGTGTTCTTCCATACCGCGAACTTCTTTAGTCTTGATTCGCGAGGAAAAGCTAAATTCCTTAAAGAGGAGCTGAGCATACTGCGCAGCCGAATTCCAGTATGGCGAGGTCTCGTGTTGACAGGGCTCGGCAAACGCCAGCCCGCCCATGGGTCAGACTTATTGTTGCTAGGGCAGATCTGGCGCGCGAATGATTCCGCCACCTGGAACTACGTGCCAAAATCTTATCCCGGCCTGGTCACGGATATTCGTCCCAAAACGCAGTATCGTGTTTTCAGTATGCCAGGGCTGAAATGGGATGAGATTGCTGAAGGTGGGGTGGAGATCACTGTTCTACCGGTTTATCCCGCAGGCATGCTGGTCGAACCGTTTGTGCAACATTTGGCGGTTGCGCTGCGGCGCTCCATCGACGCCGCCATGCTCCACTGCGAAACCGCGCCTCGACGTTGAAAGATGTTGAACTCATAGCCAAGGAGAAATCGATTGCCATTGGGAAGCGGCTGGTCAAAAACCTGGACTTTCTTCGAAGGAGCCTGGCAGGAGGGCAATATCGGAATCATGGGTCCACGAACCCATGCGGCCTGGCTTTGTTCGTTGGTGTTTGATGGAGCCCGGGCATTTGAAGGCGTCGCGCCCGATCTCGACCTGCACTGCGCCCGCGTAAACGATTCCGCGAAGAAGCTCTATCTGAAACCCACGGTGTCAACTGAAGAGTGGGTGAAGCTCTCGCGCGAAGGCATAAAACGGTTTGACAAGAATGTCGCCCTTTACATCAGGCCGATGTACTGGGCGGAAAAAGAGGGGCCGTGGGTCCAGGCCCATGACCCCGAGTCCACGCAGTGGTGTCTTGCAATCTACGAGGCCCCTATGCGGACGCCTAAAGGGTTTTCCGTAACTCTATCTCCTTTTCGCCGGCCAACGCACGATACGATGCCGGTCGATGCCAAGGCTGGCTGCCTTTATCCCAACAATGCCCGGTCGCTCTTTGAGGCGCAGTCTCGCGGCTTCGACAACGCGATCGTTTGTGATGTGTTGGGCAATGTTGCCGAACTCTCTACGTCCAACGTCTTCATGGTGAAGGATGGAGTTGTGTTTACTCCCCTCCCAAACGGGACATTCCTGGCGGGGATCACTCGCCAACGAGTAATCGGCCTTCTGCGTGAAAATGGCGTAACTGTTGTGGAGAAGACACTCACCTACCAGGAATTCGAGAAAGCCGACGAAATTTTTTCCACGGGAAACTATTCCAAGGTCGTTCCGGTCACTCGCATCGGAGAACGTTCACTGCCCTTCGGCCCTTTGTACACCAGGGCCCGGCAGCTCTATTGGGAATTCGCGCATGCCGCGGTGTAACGTGAGCCCCATGCCAACTTCCACGATGCTCGAGATGCTCACTTCGATTTGGCAACGCGTGCTGCGACTTCCCTCCATCGATGCTGACGACAATTTCTTTGACCTTGGAGGGGATTCCTCTCTGGCCCTTCAGTTGTTCAACGAGATCGCGCTGGCGTGTGGTCGAGAACTTCCGCCGGTTACGATTTACCTTGCGCCCACCATCACAGCTTTGGCGGCGGTGCTGGAAGAACCTGCTGACCTGCGACTTCCGCCACTGGTCTTGCTGAAGGAGGGATCCAAGAAGCCCCCGCTCTTCATCACCCATGGTCTGGGCGGAAGCGTCATCGACTTCTTCCAGGTGGTAAAGCACATTCGCATTCAGAACCCCATTCAGGGGATGCAAGCCAAAGGAATTGACGGCACCGAAGAACCCTTCGACCGGATCGAAGATATGGCTAAGTTTCACCTGAATGCGATTCGTCAGGTGCAGCCCTACGGACCTTACCTGCTGGCGGGCTACTCGCTGGGTGGTTTGGTAGCGTTGGAAATGGCGCAGCAATTGAAGGCCAGTGGTGAAGAGGTGGCATTGCTGGCAATGTTGGATGCATACCCTGACATACGCTATTTGTCACTCACGCAGCGTGTCCGGCTGGTAGCGCGTTTGACGACACGACGCGCCGCTACCGCGATGAATTTGCCCGTGAACGAAGCATTTTCTCTCATCCTCCGTCCCTCTCGACGCCGCTCGCTAACGCCCAGAGTGTCCTATCAACTACCGCTCAGCGTGGCGCTCTCGCCCGCCGTCTTGCGTGCGCGCGAGTGCGCCTATTTGGCGCTGACTCGTTATAGGCCCAGGTTTTATCCGGGCAAAATCAACTTCGTTAGAGCTGAAATTCTCACAGACTTCCCCTCCGACCCAGCGGCAGTGTGGTCGCACCTAGCCGGCAAGTTCGAGGTGACAACTGTTCCCGGCGATCATTTGGAAATCATGTCGCTCCATTACGACAAGCTGGCGTCTGCAATTTCCCGTTTTGTCGAGGAGTCGCTCCTTTAGTCCCCGCTCCCATGTTTGTTTTGCCAAGCTGCCGCGAGTCTGTAAGGATAACGAAATGACTGGCGCGGAATCTTTAATTCGCACGCTGCTCAGCGATGGGACGGATGTATGTTTCACAAATCCCGGCACGTCAGAAATCCACATTGTGGCGGCCCTGGACCGGATCGCAGAAATGCGATGTGTGCTGGGACTGTTTGAAGGTGTGGTCACCGGCGCTGCCGACGGTTACGCCCGCATGGCCGGGAAACCGGCAAGCACGCTGTTGCACCTCGGCCCCGGACTTGCGAACGGCCTGGCGAATCTGCACAACGCCAGCCGTGCGTGCGTGCCCATCGTCAACCTGATTGGACAACATGCAACTTCTCATCTGCGTTACGACACACCGCTCTCCTCAGACATCGAAGGTATTGCGCGGCCGTACTCCAAATGGTTGCGAACTTCTCAAAACAGTTCTGAGGTGGGCCGGGATGCCGCGGAGGCGCTGGTAGCAGCCCGCACTGCACCCGGTCAGATCGCCACGCTCGTCATCCCCGCGAATGTCGCATGGAGTGAAGGAGGATCGATTGCCAGGACCCCTGCCTTGGCCAAGCCTCCCTTGCCTGACGCTCGGGCCGTCGATCGCGCGGCCGTCATGCTCCGGTCCGGCTTGCGAACCGGCATCCTGATGACCGGGGATGCGCTATACGGCAAAGGTCTAGTCACGGCAGGGTGCATTGCCAGAGCCACAGGGGCAAGCCTGCTGGCTCCCTATCCGATCACTCGTTTGCAGCGCGGAGCCGGGGTTCCACGGATCGATCGTGTCCAGTATGTCCTCGAACAAGGAATCGAGCAATTTAAAGACTTTCGTCAGCTGATTCTGGTGGGCACGCAGGCCCCGGTCGCATACTTCGCTTATCGCGGGAAGAGTAGCGTATTCACAGCGCCGGAATGTGAGGTCCATACGCTGGCGATCCCCGGCGAGGATTATGTTGGTGCCCTCGATGCGCTGGCAGCCGCTTTGTCGGTTCGTGGAACAGAATTGTCGGCAGAAGAGGCGGATAGGCCGTCCATGCCAAGCGGAGGAATTACCCTGGCCGGCCTCGCTGCCGCGGTCGGTGCGATCCTTCCGGAGAACGCCATAGTCATCGATGAGTCCATGACGTCAGGACGTGGGCTGATGGCCGCCACCAAGGGTGCACCGCCGCACGAATGGCTGGGAAACACGGGCGGGGCGATCGGAATTGCCTTACCACTGGCGGTGGGTGCAGCCGTGGCCAGCCCGGATCGCCCTGTCTTGTGCTTGACAGCGGACGGCAGTGGCATGTACACAGCTCAAGCTCTGTGGACAATGGCGCGAGAGGGGCTAAACGTGACGACAGTGGTCTTCGCCAACCATGATTATGCCGTGCTGAAGCGAGAATTTTCTTATTTGGGCGCAGGTAATCCTGGGCCTCGCGCTGCCAGTATGTTTGAGATAGGGCGCCCGAATCTCGATTGGACACTATTGGCGAAGGGCATGGGTGTGCCCGCAACCAAGGTTACTTCTCTGGATCAATTCGGAAAGGCACTACAGGCGGGACTGGAGGGTGAAGGGCCAACGCTGATTGAGGTGCCTCTGTAAAGCGTCGCGGATCGGCGTCGTTAGCGGGTGTTTCCGGGTTGTGCCATCCGGGCGAGGTCGCCTTTGACAACTTTTCCGGTCGGAGTCAGCGGCATTGAGGGAACGAGCAGGATCTGCGATGGCCGCTTGTATGGAGCGAGATGTTGTGCGGCATATTGCGACAACTCGGTCTCCGAAGTGGTTGCGGAGGTCGAGAGTTGCACGAAAGCGATGACTTCCTCGCCGCCTTCGGTTTGTACCGTTCGCCCAATAACGGCCGAACGAACGACCGCAGGATGAGTGTTCAACACGGCCTCGACTTCCGCCGGGTAGACATTCAATCCGAAGCGAACGATCAATTCCTTCGTTCGGCCAACGATAAAAAGATAGCCATTTTCGAGACGAGCTAGGTCGCGGGTGTTGAACCATCCCTCTGAATTGATGGCTGCGGCGGTCTCTTCCGGAGCGTGATAGTAGCCCTTCATGACATTGGGGCCGCGCACCCACAATTCGCCGACTTCTCCGTCGGCCACTGGCCTCCTGTCTTCTCCAACCAGTCGAACTTCCACTCCCGGAAGAACTTGACCTACAGACGTATCGCTCCTATGCTCTCCAACTTTGGCCTGGGATATGTTGGGAGAACACTCAGTAACCCCGTATCCGTTGTGCAGGGCCATGCCAAACAGGCTCTCTACTTGCAATTTAACTGCCGGTTGAAGCGGCGCACCGGACGACGAAATGATGCGAAGAGCAGGAAATTTGAGCGACTTCAACCCCTTCAACTTCGCATACTCCACCAGCAAGGAGAATATGCCGGGTGCGCCCAGCACAACGGTTAAACGCTCTTTCTCGAGCGTAGACAGAGCTGCCACCGGATCGAAACGTGGCGTCAGGTACAAAGTTGCGCCACTCAGTAAAGTACCCAAGAGGACCACGGAAAGACCGACGGCGTGCGATACCGGCAAGACCCCATAGAGCCGGTCATCCGGACCTAGAGAACGAATACTGGCTGACACCGCGGCAACGAAAAGCAGATTCCGATGGGTCAGCATTACGCCCTTCGGAAGCCCGGTTGTGCCAGATGTGTAGATTAACGCGGCTACGCGCTGCGCAACCTCCGAATCGATTGTTTCTGGTTCGACGGTTTCATTCAACGGTCCGATGGCAATCGGACCTACCGGTGTCCCTTCCTGCATGACCGCACTGTGTCGTTTGGCGTGTTCCCGGGCGTGTGGCGACACGCTCGTGGTGTAGAAAATCCGTCGTGCGCCACAATGATCGCGAATCTCGTCGACTTCGCGGGCTGAGAGCCGTGCGTTTACCAGAACTGGCCAGGCGTCTATGGCTGCCGCAGCCAGCAGGATCGCGACGAATGCTCGACAGTTCTCGCACACGATCATGACTCGGTCGCCGGGCCGAATATTCAGCGTGACAAGCCATTCTTGAGTTTCAGAAACGACAGATGCAAGTTGCCGATAGGTCCAGGAGCCTGATGCTTCAACAAGTGCCGGTCGTTCCGGTGACTGTTCGGCCCACGGTTTGATAACTTCATTGACTCGCGTAGGCAGGTTCGTCAACAGCGCGGCGACGCTCTCTGGAGTTATTTCCGGCATTTCGGAGCTACGATCTGCTCAGAGCTAGACTGAGATTAAGACTGAGATTAAGCGATCTCGGATCGCTCACGTTCTGATGATGCGGCTGGTGTCCGTTGCAGCCAAATTTCCCGCCAATAGGCGTATTCCCCTCGTGGACACCCGCCAAAGGCTACGCAGGCGCACCCGCAGAGCGAACCTGCCAGAAACACGGTATTGCGGAGCTGCCGCATCTCACCGGTACCATCCACAATAATCTTTTCGGGCTTGCTCTCGACGCGGTGCTGCTGGCCGCACAGGCCGCCCATGGCGGGAGTGAAAAACAGTCCACGGTTGAAGGCCTTGTCGTCCAGGGTCTCGGTGATGCTCGAGAGCGGTTTGATTTCGATCAACTCCCCGGCGCTAAGGTTCAGGGTTTCCACCGGCGTCGACTTGCGACTTCCACGCGCGTACACGCCCAGGAGTTTCTTACGAACTCTCCAGAAGAGCCAAATACTGATGCGTTGCGCCATTTCCAGGACGCCACAATTGCCAGCGCGCACTTCGCTGACGCATTTTCCGAATCGTTCCCAATGCGACAACTCCCGGGTTGCGTTCAGTATTTCGCTGGCTTGGCAGAAGTAGGATTTGGGGGGGGTAAACGTTTTAAGCCGGGCGCGCAGCCACTCGCCACTCTCCGCGGCTGAAGTCGACTGGATCGGATTGGGTCCATCGACCTTGTGTAGCCAAGCCTCACGCCAGAAGATATTGCAGGCCTTTTGACAGCCGTCATGCGCGGCGCCCGAACAGCGTAGCCCTTCAAGCAAGACCACATCTTCCGCTGGGAACGTGCGCATGCCGGAAGTGGTTCCGTAGTAGCAGGTTTTGACCACGCGTTTCGAAACCCGGAATCTCCCGCCGCAAAAGTCCACCATCTCCGGCATGAAAGGCAGACGATCCAGAGCGCCGTCGGCGTCAAGCGTCTGCAGGATTTCCGCTGGAGATTTCACTTCGACGAAGTCACCGGGACGAAGATTCGAGCCTAGGGAATTCATGCTTGGATTTAATGTTAACGATTGATCGGGTTGAGCGGCACTTAGCACTAAAATGGCGACTTGCCCGACAGTCCCACCGTGCGAAGGAGTTTATTCCAGACTTTGAGGCAGAATCCCAGCGGACGCCAGATGGTTTCGCGCACCACGGCAACTTTGCGAATATACTCGGCGACGCGCCAGGTCGCGGTCGTTCCAGCGGGAAAGAAGCCTACATCGCCGGCGCCGAAACGGCGTTCCTGACCATTTTCCAGCAGCAAAAAGGCCTCGCCGGAAATGACGAGAATTACTTCGTCCTGGCCATAGTGCCAGCTAAAACGTCCAGCAGTGCAATCCCACACGACGACAGTGGACGTCCAATCACGGCTTCTTACCAGATTCTTGCTGCTTGCGACTGGCGTGCCGCTCAGAATCCATTCCTGAGGAATAGGCTCTGGCGCAAGGTCGAGAGTTGTCGGGTCGGCCACCATGATCGTTCGGAGCAGAGCGCTCTCCGGCTGGCCGCCCGAAATGCGCTCATCCGGCACTTCGCCGGACAATGAATCCACTTTGGACACGTTTTCCTCTCCTATGTCAGCGCCGGGCGTTTTCGCAACGTTTGATGGTAGACGGCAGTGGCGGCATTAAACGCTGACACATTCGCCTTCCTTGCCACCAGATATTGCAGCCAATTCCGATAAACATGGATGGCGGAGGAATGCCACGTTTTCTGTACGCTGGCGACAATCGCAGCTTCGGGAAATTCTTCGATGAGTTCTTCTCGCCGGCCGGACAGTGCAAGATCTCGAAACTCGGCTAGAACTGGCACCGCCGCTGCATCGAAATAACCCTTCGGCATGGAGGGATAGGTTTCCCTTTCATTTCGGAGAAATCTCTTTATATCCCGGCGATATTCTTTCAGCAGAGTTCGAGCGCCGTACTCCGGGTGGCCCTGGAAATGGACGAACAGGCTCCGCTTTTTCTCTTTTACGAACGAATCCACACCCCCATCGGGCGATTGCGTCAATACCTGGTAGCCACTTGCGGTCAGCGCATCCGCCCGCACCTCATTCCATCGGGAATGCGGGAAACACAGCCGATCCGTGGCGCCATCCGTCAGCCCGTGGTAGCCAACTCGGGCGAAATCGAAAACGCCGAACTGCTTGCCTCCAAGCGGGTGGCGCTCGATTCCGTCGCTATGAAGCACACCCGCATGAGCGGCAAGGCATGACAATATGGCCGAAGCAGTGTTGTTTTCAGCCCAATCGAGAACGTCGGTCAAAGCACTCCAATAGGGTTCCTGACGTAAGTTGGCCTGCCGCGGCTCGGTTCCAGTGATGATTACGGCGTCAAACTGGCCATTCAGTAAGTGACTCGTTGCGGAGTAGAAGTTGTTTACATGTTGCTGTCCACGCTCTCCGCGAGGAACACCGGTCAGGGCATAAAGACTAAGGCGCACGGGAAGGTCGCCGGATGCATCGTCGAGCAGTTCGAAGAATTGTATCTCGGTATCTTCGAGCGCACCGTCCGGCATGTTATTGATGAAGGCCACGCGGACCCAGTCCGGCCTAAGCAGTTGATTCCCAACTGATCCAACCGGGCGTTTCTTCTCCATCCAGCGAGTTGGAACGCGGCCGCCGTCAATGATCAATGACACAAGGTTGCTCCGCTAGTGACGTGTTCTGTTGACTTCATACTTTGCATTTGTCAAGCGCCTGTGACAGGTCATCGAGAATATCGTCGATGTGCTCAATGCCCACACTCAGCCGAATCATTTCCGGGGTAACGCCCACCTTCTGTTGTTCCTCTGGAGTAAGTTGCCGGTGGGTAGTGGAAGCGGGATGACACGCCAACGACTTGGCATCGCCCATATTCACCATTCGCTTGAATAATTTCAACGAATTGAAACACTTCGTGCCGGCTTCAAACCCACCCTTCACTCCGAACGTCAGCAGCGAGCAACGCCTCGAGCCCAGATATCGCTGTGCCATGGCGTACAAGGGGTTGTCGGGAAAGCCGACGTAATTTACCCATTCCACCCTTGGATGATCGCGTAGAAACTCCGCAACTTTGCGGGCGTTTTCAATATGGCGTTCGACTCGGAGGGCAAGAGTTTCAATCCCCTGGAGCAAGAGGAAGCCGTTAAAAGGAGACAAAGTGGCGCCGGTATTTCTCTGGCAGACGGTTCGGCAGCGGGCTACGAAAGCAGCGTCGCCATAGTGCTCCACGTACACCACGCCGTGATAAGCGATTTCCGGCTGGTTCAGCATGTAGAAACGCTCTGGATACTTGCGCCATGGAAACTTCCCACTATCCACGATCACTCCGCCCAGGGACGTACCATGGCCTCCCATGAACTTAGTCATGGAGTGCACCACGACGTCGGCACCGTATTCGATGGGCCTCAATAAGATTGGAGTCGCGATGGTGTTGTCGACAATCAGAGGCACCCCGTGCTTATGAGCCACCCGCGCGAGCCCCTCGATGTCAGCGACATTTCCCGCAGGATTGCCGACGCTTTCGCAGAACACTGCGCGAGTATTTTCGTCGATCAGTTTGTCGACATCGTCAGGATGGTCGCTAGCCGCGAAGCGCGATGATATTCCTCTCTTGGGGAAGATGTGCGCCAAGAGAGTATAAGTGGCTCCGTAAAGCTGCGGCAGCGAAACAATGTTGTTACCCGACTCGGCGATATTGATGAGCGAGTATTCAATGGCAGCCATTCCGGAGCTGACACTCAAAGCCTCGACGCCGCCCTCTAATGCTGCAACTCGTTTTTCGAGAACGGTGTTGGTCGGATTTCCGATTCGCGTGTAAATGTTTCCCTGGACTTCGAGATTAAAAAGCGCCGCTCCATGCTCGGCGCTGTCGAACTCGAAAGCGACGGTCTGATAGATAGGCACCGCGACGGCTTTGGTCGTGGGATCACCGTCGTAGCCAACGTGAATGGCAATCGTTTCTCTCTTCATTCCTGTGGGGTCCAAAGACAGCTCATTTCGTGGTCGCCGCCATGCTCCTGGCCGATGCCGATACCGTTTCCCGTGGACGTGACTTCAACATGGTACGGGCAACTGTGCGAGCCGCGAAGGCCGCGCCAAATGCAAAGCGCATCACCGGCCCAAAACTATTTGCGGCGGCGACGCCGACGAAATAGAGACCTCGCACGGAAGACTCAAATGTCGGCGAGAGAGCCGGAGAGCTTTCAACAGTCTTGAGGTTCGAACGAATTTCCGGGTTCAAGAACTTGAGTCGTTCCAGATCCACTCTGTAACCGGTCGCGGCAATAACATGCTCGGTCACGATCTTCTTTTCACTGCCATCCGTAGTGCGAAGGTGCAGTTCGACCCCGCCATTCTTGACCTCGGCACCTTGAGGCGTGCAGCCCAACACCAGGGGCACTTTCCCGATTACTTTGTCTCGGCTGAACCATCCGCCAGACGGACCAAGCGATCTGCGAACAGCTTCCACCCGCAGGCGCTCTGGCAAGTGATAAAAAACCATGGGCGCATTGGCAAAGAAACGCGAGCGCAAGCCCGGCCCAAGTCCCGACGCAGGATGCCTCACTTTCAGCCAGCGGGTACGCGGCTTCCCAGTGGGCATGCTATGAAACCTCAACTCACTCCTGCGGCTGACAAGCTGCACGTTGGCGCCAGCTTCGTGAAGCAATCCCGCCAAATCTATCGCAGAAGATCCGCCGCCAATCACGGTCACACTGCGACCGCGAAAGGGCTCGACTTCGTGATGGTGAGCGCTGTGTGACAAAAACTCCGGCGGCAGATGCACCAGGTTCTCAGGAACATAGGCGAAGTGAGTAATGCCAACCGCCAGCACAACCGTACGCGCCTGAAGAGTTTCGCCGTCATCGAGCCGCAACAGAAACCCGTCCGGCAAGCGATCGACATTGACTACGACCTTGTCTTCAAGCTCCGGCACCATGCGATCCCTGAAAGCGAGCCCGTAGGAACTGAAGGTTTCCAGGCGCACCGGTATGCCGGAATCGGCGTATTCGATGCCCTGTTCGGCGCAGAATTGTCCTAACGTGAACGAATTCTCCGGGTCGTCAATGTTCGAGGCGAAGCCGTCCGACTTAAGCATCATGCCCTTCGGCATGTGAACCGTCCAGCTGTCCATGGGACGGCCAAAAATGCGGAACGGAATACCGCTATGTCGCAAATGTGCGGCGATGGAGAGTCCATAAGGACCAGCGCCAATGATTGCAGTACTCAGCATGCGTGAAGAATTCTCCTTTGACGTTTATCACACTTGGCGCCAAACCTCGGAGCCATGCCGGTGGGCGGCGGGGGAGAAAGCGAAGGGGATGCCAAATTCTACCATAGGACGAGGGTAGGCTTCGTGTCTTCCTAACCTCTATTGTTATCACGCACATGCGTTATGTTTCCGACGCAGTCATTTATCTTACGGCCAATCTCAGAGTTCCGACATCGGCTTGTCCGGCGAGGGGGGCCATTGGTTCAAAGAAGTGCTTCAATTTGAGGATCGGTTTTTCGAGTAGGATCCAGGAAATGGTTGCCATTGCGTAGGTTGCCACGGCTGTAATTGGCAGGGCCAGAAACTGATGCTTGTCGAAATGAAACGTCTTCACAGCATCCAGTGGAATCTTCTGCAGCAAGTAGATTCCGTAGCTTATAGTTCCGGTATAGACCAGAAACCGGCTCGTCAGAACTGCTTGTAACCATCGCTGGGTCGAAAACAACGCCAGGTAGACGAAAGAAACCGAGGCCAAGGCGACCAAAGAGAAAACGGCCCACTCTGCGTGCCAGGTTTCGATCAGGAGCGCCAGTGGGGCCGAGACCAGAAACAGGATCCACGCTCGCGTCACAAACTTTAATGGAGAAAATGCAGATGAGCGGATCGCGAGTGCCAAGAGTGCCCCGGCCATCAGGCCATCCAAACGGCAGAACGTGTTCGAATAGACAAGGACCTGGCGGTGGGCCAGGTAAAAGCGCAGCGCTGGAGAAAAACTAATCACTGCGATGGCGATTTTCCGAAGGCGAGCCTCACTGCAGAACCGGACCACCAAGGGCCAAACCAGGTAGAACTGCTCTTCGACGGCGAGTGACCAGGTAACGCCAAGTGCCCCGGTTGCCTTGGTTGGAATCGGGACCAAGAAGTTCTGAAGGAAAACCGGGTAAGACCACCACGGCGACGACCGTGCTTCGAATACGGTGTGAGCCTCGGAGGGTCGCACGATCGGGACAATCACGAACATGAACAGCAGCACCGCATAATACAAGGGCCAGATACGAAGACAGCGCCGCGCGTAGAAGTTTTTGAAATAACCCTCCGAATTCTTGGTGTCGAGCAAAATACCCGTGATGAGGAGTCCCGACAAAACGAAGAAAAGATCTACTCCCATCCACCCATTGCCAGAGATGAACTGCAAATGGAGGGACGGATACCTGTCGGTGTTGTGCAACAGCACAAGGAGCACCGCTAAGCCGCGAACTGCATCGAGCTGGGGAATTTTCTTCATGTCGACTAGTGCCGATTGAGGAGGCAAACTCCGGTCCAGGGATAATTCCCGAGATTGCCTTTGGGTTCGGGCAACAGCGAGAGCAACTCCACTGGCGCCCGTTTGAATTGGGCAGCGGTCTTCAACAATCCTTGAACGTCCTTCGGCTCCCAGCCGTGCGGTGTGAAGAACTGTGCTCCATCGAGTGGTCCAAACTTGAACGCAGCGCCGGCCTCGCTCAGCTCCTTCCCGGTCGTACGTTGCATTAACTTGAGTTGCCCCGGGGATGCGAGATCGACAATCCAACTCCGAAACTGCTTCCCTACTCCGAGATCTCTGGCCAGCGATGCAACCTCTTCCTCCTCGAAATAAATGAGAAGCCCCTCACTTGCAATAGCCACCTTAGTTGCCCGGGCATTTAGCTCCGCGAAGAGTTTGCGACGGGCCGGCACGGTGGACAGGTCTAGGGCAACCCGCTCCAGGCGGCAGCGAGGTTTCTCACTTCGCAAAACTTCTTCCTTGTAGGTAATGAGGTCCGGCAGATCGACTTCGACCCACTGTAGCGTGGACGGCAACTCCATCCGGTAAGGCCGAGCATCGAGACCCGCGGCAAGATTTACTACCAGATCGGCGCCCTCTTGAATTGCACGCGAGATAAACTGATCGAAAAGATAAGTCCGCGCCACCCAAGCCCAGTCATGCTTGTTGCCGTCGGCCAATGTGTTTGCGATCTGGAACCCACGCTCGCCCGCCAAACGCTGGGCGTAAGGGTCACGAAACAGTGCGTCTGGGCGTTCCGTCTCCCGCGCGCGAAAACTTGCCACCCAGCGGGCGGTGTCGGAAATACCACGAACGGTGGAAGTCTGGTCAATCACTTCCGGATAGCCTCATTGTTGGGCATGGCGGTTGCATAATTCGGTCAACTCCTCCTCCAACTTGACATGCCCATCTCCCTGTTCAATGGAACCACTCATCGCAGGTATCAGTTGGACGAACCATGTCTGCGTTGCGATCCAGGTCCATACTATCGCTCCCAATGCAGTGCCAGACGTGTTGGTAATCAGATCCGTCATCCCTGAGTTTCGCGTGGGCAGAAATGCCTGTGAGACTTCGATGATGAGACTGACGACGAATCCCGAAATCACTGCTACAAGCGCAGCCCGTTCGATCTTTCGCACGGAAGTGAAGTACGCACAGAAAAAGAATCCAAAAGGCACAAAGCCGGCAATATTGATGCCGACATTGCCCCAATAGCTCCACTCTGGATAGAATTCGCTCCACGGAGGCTCCAGCAACTCTTCGCGCAGAACGAAGAAACGATTTGGAATGAGAAGATTTGATGCTGAATTCACAAGGTTGTGGGCAACGTTTCCCTTGCCTTCATCGAACATGAAAAGTGCAACGGTGTCACGGCTGCTGGCAAGTTCCGATGGTGTGTTCTTTGTCCAGTTTCCGTAGTGTTGTGACACTTCGGCAGCCCCAAGTTCGCGATCGTAGATGGCCAGCGCCTTCAACTTCCCATGCCACAGATGGAGTCTACCGGGCGCGTTGCCAACCGTAAATTGACCAGCCAAGTCCTGAGCCGAGAATCTGAAGTCGGGAACCTTCCTGACGAGAACACCATCCTCGTACACTGCCGTCCCCGCCGGGCCAGAACTAATCGTTATGAAGACCAACCTCGCGCCATCAAAAAGGTCGCTGACATAGATTCTTGATCTCTCTACGTGTTGAGACTGATCGGCACTTGAGTGCCTGATTCCAAGGTCAACCCCAGATTGCCAGATTTCAAAGGGAAGAACTGCGGTTTTCGGCCGGTAAAACGCGAGAATCGTGCCCGATTGTTCGAAGCCTGGTTGCAGCCAGATCTCTATACTGCAAGCTCCCTCGCTGGACTCAAGTGCCGTGAAAGCGCCCGAACTCAGTAGGCTGCCGTATTCTCCGAAGAGCAGCCCATTCGTGTTGCTCAACCAACTGATGTCATTCTTGGGAGCATGGAACGGCCACAATCCTGCAACCAGAATGCAGCCCAAGACCGACAGGCACATCAGTCGCAGGATCGTTTTTGTCGTCATTTCGAAAGTGATTGCAGCGGATGTACACCTAGCCAACGTGCCGGTACAGAAGCCTACCTACGATCCTGAGGACGGAATCCGGAGTAATCGGCACTAATCGCCGGAGGACGCTCTTCTCCCAGCTATCCTCTCTCCCTGGCCTCACCGGGTATTTCCAGTAATGGAGTTCCGTGCTAGTGGCACCCCAGTGCTCTTTGAAGGTAATGAGTCCACGATTGTCGCTGTCAGAACGGCCCATTTCAAATTGCTCGAGTCCCTTACATTGCGCCTCCTGGATCGCTTTCCAGAACAAGAACGCCATTCCTCCCAAGTTGTGGAATTCCGCATCGCTGCCAGCATACTTGTAAACCATGGTTTTCTTGTGGTCCAGAGTTAGTATGCTCGCGATTGGGAAACCATCCTTGGTCGCAACTCGAATCTTCAGGTCCTTGCCAAATGCGACCGACAGTCCGCGAAACCAAGACAGTGGCTGGGGTGGCAGACACTGCCTGCGACGGGTGACCACCATAAGGTCATAAAACTGCTGAAGCAGAGTTTCGGATGTTCCTTCCTCGTAGTGCAATTTCTCCCGCTCCGCCCGTCGAATTTTTCTTTGTACACAATCCTTGTGAAAGCTGCGATACAACGTCTGCTCGCTCTTGCCCAAGTCTAGGCAGTGAAACCTATAAGTGTTACTTCGCGTAAATCCTGTCTGACTTCCCGGCTGACTGGAACCTGGCCTGATCTCTATATACTTCCATTTGCCAGCGTCTATATCGCGTCTGATGTGCAGCAGGAGATCGTCCAACTCGTTACCACTGCTTACAAGCGGCTCACAATGATCGGAGAAAGGAAGAGACACGATTCGACGACCAGTCAGCCAACTGTTGACGCGGCAAAAAACGACGCCGTTGGTTAGGGTGGTTTCCGGAGCGCAGGTGGTGACAACCCCCAGTTCGAATCCGTACACAGTCTGCAACGCTCTCAGCCAGTTTGTACTATGAAACAGCGAAGATTGTGGATGGCTGTTGACGAACGCGTCCCAGCGTGAATCACAAAGGGGATCAATTTCATAGATTTTAGCCGCACACGACTTCACGTTCGCCGAAACCGCCCCACTTGCGGCAGATGTAATAATCGCCATCGCTCCAATACTCGAACTCATTCTGTTTCGGAACTCCACAACCGCGCAACTACGGTGCACATCCTTACTGGATCCTGATACAGACCCGCGTGTATCCGTATACCGCTGCAACGACTTCATATTTCACTCTAAACGATCGCACGAATTCCTCGAAGGCTCTGAATTCGTCGAGCGGACAAGAGAACTCGTCAAAGAAAATAAGGTCTCCAGACTTCAGATACGGTGCCAGCGTTGTGAGCACGAAAAGCGTCGACGTGAACATATCTGCATCCAAGTTGATCACCACACGTCCCGACAGATCAGTGCGAGCCACGAAAGGAGGCAAGGCGTCTTGGAAAAGTCCGACCTCGAAGCTGCACCGCAGGTCTTTGAGGTCCGGGACCATGCCGTTTGCATTGAAATGGCCGGCTGGCTCAGTCGGCCGCCACCTCTCGGGAAGACCCGTGAAAGTGTCAAAGCCGACAAATCGTGAGCCTGGGTGGGAGATCGCCTCCAGCCACCATCGCAGCGAATCACCCCGATATACACCGAATTCGAGATATGTGATGGGGCTTTTGTCCAACGCCTCCCGCTCCATCACCGATCGATAAAGCCAGCCACGATCTCGACCGTCGTTCCCGTTATTCACCCCGGGTACAGGGTGGGTGCGGCACCAGCGGGAGAACCGGACCCAATACGCGACTGCCGTGAGTCCTACGGCTGGAGCCTCAAGATTCAAGCGGCCAACGGTCTTAGCTAAAATCGAAGTTACTGCCGGCCTCATGAGTTGCGGGATTTGTAACTGGAAAAAGCGCCGAATTGGGGGCATTTTGGGCACGGATAATTCAGCTCTCCAACAGTTCCAACCCGTAGCAGAAGACTTCACGCCGTCGCTTACGCCTAAAATCCGCGCACACAGGGCAATGCGCGTAGTAGAATCTAGCTCTTTGTGCGAGGCTGCAGTGGGCCTTTGGCAAGGACTGAAGTGGTACTACGAGCTGTGCGGGACCCGCGGAGTGTGCGCCGTTGCCGCTTTTCGTCTTTGCGGTCGACCTCGCGAACTGGCTGTTACTCCCTCTCAATCGAATCACCGAGTCTATCTCCGAATCGATACGTCTGACTTCTGTGCCTACAGAGACGTTTTGAGCTTCAGAAGCAAATCGTATGACCCCGATCTGCCTGGTTTCAGTCCAAACACTATTGTGGACGCTGGAGCTCATATCGGTATGTCGAGTATTCTGTTTGCCCTCAAGTACCCGGCGGCGCGAATCATTGCGTTGGAACCTGAGCCCGCGAACTTCGCAGCACTGCTGAGAAATACGGCTCCATACAAGACAATCACTGCGATTCAGGCCGCCCTATGGCGCGAGGACGGAGAAGTCACCATCGGCGCATCCGATGCCCATCCCAAAGGAGCTTTCCAGATCGTCGAAAATTGCGGACTAAGAGTCCCTGCGATCACGCTGGAGACGGTAATGGGTAAAACCGGGACTCACTACATCGACCTGCTGAAGGTGGACATTGAAGGCGCCGAAAAGGAGGTATTCGAGTCCTGCTCATGGATCAGGAATGTAGGAGTTATTGCCATCGAACTGCACGACCGGATACGACCGGGATGCAGTTCCATCGTCAAGAATGCTGCGAAGGATCTTCGTTGCGAGCAAAAGGGTGACGTGACATTTTTTGCGAGATATCCGTCAGTCAGCGAATTTCACTACTCAACTGACTTGCTTACAGGCAGGTCCGTCCCGCGGTCACCAGCAGGGTGATTCCTCGCATTTTCGTCCGCCTTCACTAGATATTTCTGTTTTATGAGATAGGGAAGCATCAGCACCTCTGCGACGGAAGGCAATGGATCTCGTAAACAAAACACTGACTCTATGCGGGTGCGTTTGAGCGACCCCCAGTAGGAGCGAAAGTCCAGTTCGCCGTCCCACAAATCCGAGATCATGGTTGGAAAGTCTGTGACTGCCCGGAGCCACCCTACCCCAGCTCGGGCGCGGGTTCGTTCCACTGGCTTGCCTACCTGGTCGGCATACAACAAGTAAGGGAAGTCAACACCGGCGGGACCACCGAGGCTATGAAAACCCCAGGTCCGCGCGTTGACATCCAACAACTTGAATTGACCATCCCGAGGGTCCTGCTTGAACTCAACCTCTACTAACCCGTAATAATCAATCGACCGCAGAAAGCGTACGGAGAGTTCCTCAACCTCAGGCAGTTCGATGGTTTCAACGTATGTCGCAGCCCGGCCAAACTCTCGAGGGTGCTGGCGTATCCGCCTGGCCACTAGGGTACTCTGCGCGTTGCCATCTCGAAAAAAGGCGCAGTACGAGTATTGATGTCGACCGTCCCCGGGAATAATCTCTTGGATCAGGATTTCTTCCCGCCTGATTTGGCGATGCGCCTTCCGATAAAGATCGTTGAGTTGATCGGGGGTCTCGACACGCCACGCCTTGGCTCCGGTGGCGTAGAAAAAGTTCTCTTTCACAGCCGGCTTGATCGCTAGCGGCAGACGGCCATAGAGTTCAACCAGCTCTGCGTCGGTCTTGGGATTGTAGGTGTGGGGAACTGGAATCCCGAGTTCCAGCGCCCGATCATAAGTATTTTTCTTGTCCCACGCCCACCGTACGGTGTCCCAATGTGCGGTGGTGACACGAAACAAATCTGCCAGCCGATCGCGTTGACGGGAGAATGCTGCCACTGTTTCATCTCTGGTCGGAAACAATACCCAGCCTTTCAGCCCGTAGCGCTGGCCAACTTCCATCACACTGTCGACCGTCTTTTGCTCATCTCGCAAATCCTTTACCCGGACCACTCGTGTAACGTAGTTGGAGAATTTTGAAACTGAGTGCTGATCGTCGATCACATAAATTGGAATGCCCCTACGCCCAAGGCTCCGAGCGATGCCGAGTCCGGGGTGTTCACCACCAATGACCACCGCTCCCACCTGCTGAGAGTTGATGTTTATGTCTTTGTGAGAAGGTTCCATTGAAAGCCGGACTACCGAAGGCGTCTCGACAAGTGGGAGACCAACGCCCGAGATGCAGACTCCGTGCCTGCCACAAAGTACAGCAATGGCCCGAAACTCCGGGCGGCAGTCGCGCCAATGAAGTGCAATCCGGGAACGGAGCTTTGGAAACCTCCCACGAGCTTCGGATAGCCATCATACAGCTCGACATCCCTAGTCAACTCCTGCGGAAGAAAATCGTAGCGGGAAATGTCGACACGATAACCGGTTCCGAGCAAGACATGGTCTACATGACGTTCACTACCATCATCAAGCTTGAGCGTGATCTCATCGCCTAGTGCTTTGGCCTCCGACACGTAGCGTCCAGTTGTCATCTTGACCGCCGCCAATCGCCGGATGAGCCATGGAGCTCCAGCCGGGCGCACAGCGCGAGTTCGCATCTTGTCCCGTACTCTCAATGGAATATGGGAAACAAGTTTGGGATATGCAACCAAACGGCTGATTCCGATCGGCCCCACATCATGTGGAGAATAGAGCAGCGACGAAATCGGGCCCATGTGGTGCAACCAAGAGTGCATGCCGATCCAGAGCAGATGCGACTCTCGCGCAATCACCTCAACCTGCGCATTTGCTTCGTTCAGAAGCGCCGCCGATTCCAGGGCGCTTTGTCCTGCGCCGATGACTGCCACTCTTTTTCCGGCAAATTGTCGCACTTCCCGCCCCTCATAGCAGTGAATCGCCTGTTGGGGTGAGAGACCTTTGAACACATCGGGCTTCTTCTTGAACGGTCCAATCCCCGCAGCGACCACCACAAATGTCGAACGAAGCTGTTCACCATCCTGCAGTGTGAGCCTGAAGCCTGGCTGGTCCCTGTCGACACGCAAAACTGTTCTGTGGTCCAGGTCCGAACCCAGTTGGTGACGAAACCACTTTCCATACTCCACGAAGGTATCCAGTGGGACTGGTGCGCTGGGCTTCGTTTTCGAGACAGCTTCGTAGGCCTCCAGCGTAAAAGCTCCGTCGGGATCGGATAGATTTGATGCCACGCGGGGCGAACGGAGCAGCATGCCCGCCGGCATCTTGCTGGCCCAGAACTCCATCGGCTCACCAAATACACGCGCAGCCACACCATCTGCCTTGAAGTGGGCTCCCGCAGATAGCCCGTAAGGGCCAGCGCCGATGATGGCGACGTCACAGTGCGCGGAAGGCGCTCGACCAACCCCTTGCGTGGAACGCGTCTCGACGTTATTCCCTTTCACGGTTGACTCATCCTCCTTGTATCCGAACAATTGCACTTTATTCCGGTACGTAGACCTACATCTTGCGAGGTGGGACGCTTTCCACTAAGCTCGGACAAGACGCATGGCCACGCGCGATCCGATCAGCCCTGAGACCCCGCTGTGGAGCATCATCATAGGTGTTTATAACGACTGGGCACCCCTCGATGGTTGCCTGCGTTCTCTGACGGAGCAGACTACCGGTCCAAGTTTTGAAGTCATTGTTGTAGACGACGGCAGCAGCGATTCAGCTCCTGAAGGCATTCGCCAATGGGGCCGCATTTGCCCTTTGACCATTGTGAGACAGCCTCACGCAGGTATTTCAGCCGCAAGAAACTACGGGATTCAGCTCTCCAGGGGGGCTGCGCTGCTATTCATAGACGCTGATTGCAGACTAGAGAGAGCTTCTCTCGCGGCCCTGGATACCGTCGTCAATGACTCGCCTCAACACGATTTTTTTCAGCTGCGGCTGGTTGGGGATTGCTCGCAATTAGTCGGCAGAGTAGAAGAGCTGCGGCTCGCTACGCTCCAGAATCATGTGCTGCAGCCGAACGGCTGCATTCGCTACCTGAACACCGCCGGATTTGCTATTCGACGGTCGCGAGTGGACTTTGATCAGGGCGTATTTGACCCTATCGCGATCCGGGCGGAAGATACCTATTTGTTGGCCAACCTGATGCAGAGTGGAGAGCTTCCTCTGTTCGTTGCCAGTGCTGTAGTCCAACATTCGATTCCATTATCTTTGGTGGCGTGCATGCGCAAGGACATGCGGTCGGCATATCTCGAAGCCAGAGTATTCGACATCATCGCGTCAAAGGGAGTCCGGATTCGAGTGAACCACTGGCAGCGTTTGCGCATGCTGTGGTCCATGTGGAAAACCTCCAGACAACCTGCAATTGGAAGGTCCGCGTGGTTCGGGCTCGTAGCCAGGCAAGGGCTGCGTCAGATTGTCTTTCTTTTGTACCGATGTTTCGGGGCACGATCCAACTTCGCGAATCAGTAGACTCGGCGTCACGCTCTTTCCGCAATTGCCGACTTGGACTCGCCGGATGCGCTAAGTGAAGCGTGCGGGTATTCAGGACGCCCGAGTTGAAACTCACGGTGGGTGGTCACGAGCGCTGCCTTCATGTCGTCTCTTGAGACCACAAAAGAGAGATTGCATTCCGAAGAGCCTAACGCGATCGCGATAATGTTCACACCCGATCGGCCAAGCGCGCCGAAAGTGCGTCCAACGATTCCCGATCCGCGCATGTTCCGTCCGACCACCGTCACAATCGCCACCGTAGGGTCAAGGGTGACGTGTTCTACTTTTTCGTGTGCCAAGTCTTGAGCGAATTCCCGTCGAAGGGCCTCGACCGTCGCTTTGGCCAGCCCAGACGAAACGACGAGACAAATATCGTTTTGTGAAGACGATTGCGAAATCAGGAGCACATTCGCCCGAATTGCGGCGGTGGTTGCGAACGCCCTGCCCACAACATCGGGGACGCCGACAATTCCCGGTCCGCCAATGGTAATCAGTGCGACGTCGCTAGTACAGGTAAGACCCCTGATGCCGCGGCCGTTCGGAGGACCTGCGGGAGTGATTTTCGTCCCCGCCTGTTCCGGCGCAAAGGTATTGCGAATCCACAGTGGAATACCGCACTGCGTCAAAGCACGAAGAGTCTTCGGGTGAAGCACCTTAGCGCCAAAGTGTGCTAATTCGGCGGCCTCACGATAGGAAATTTCGGTAATCGTGCAGGCGCCGGGCACCAGACGCGGGTCCGCTGTTAGCATCCCATCTACGTCGGTCCATATGAGGATCTCGTCGGCTTCGAGCGCAGCGCCCAGGATGGTTGCAGAATAGTCAGATCCACCACGTCCAAGCGTCGTCAGCACGCCGTCCGCCGTCGCGCCAATAAAACCGGTTACTACGGGAACGATCCTCTTCCTTAACAGCGGACGCAGGCGCGCCTCGCAGCGTTCTCGAGTCGCGTCCATACGTGGGTCAGCCGCGCCGTAGCACGAGTCGGTTTGTATGAGCTCGGTGGCCTCGATCGCCTCGCTAGGCACTCCGCATTCCGTCAACGCCGCCGCGACGATGGGAGCGGAAAGACGTTCTCCAAGACTGGATATTGAATCGCGCGCCCGTGCCGTCAGTTCCCTCAGCAGGGTCGTGCCCTGACACAGGCGTTCGCCCTCTTGAAGCAGGCTATCCATTTCCCGGCTGATGTGAGCCCGGCGATCCGCTGAATGGATCAACGTGCTAATCACTGCGACATGTTGGTGGCGCAGTTCCTCGAAAATCAACGCGACGGACGTCCCTTCGCCTGCTTCTGATTTTGTTCCCGCATCAATCAACTTGTTGGTGACCCCGCTCATTGCGGAGACCACGACGACGACTTCACTCTCGGGCGCGGATGTCCGGATGATCTCGACCACTTTCGCGATACAAGATGCGTCACCGACTGACGTCCCACCGAATTTCATTACTCGAAGCGGCCTTCTCATTTATGCTCCGGGATCTGGCAGGCTGAAGTGAGCAACTGGTCCGCGTTTTGCTCGGAATACCAGGTACGCTGGTTTCGACCGGCCTGAACGCAGGCGCGAACTAATTCTGGTTCTTCCCACGGAACATCGTGATAGGCCGAGCGCAAGAATTCGCTGCCAGGATCTCTTATCCATTCCTGCGGAAAAAGCGCGATAGTGTCCCTGTTCGTAACTATTGGAGCTGGCTGAAGAGACTCACCAGACACGGCGGAATACAAGGCTGCCGGAAGATCACGTCCGGGGCCCAGAGTCAGGTGCCCAACTTGTGTGGCCCGCGGATTTATTTCCAAGAGGTACGCGTGTCCCGTATCTGCCTCCAGAATGAAATCAAACCCCAGCAAACCAGACAGGTTAAGACGCCGCACCATGATCTCGGCTGCCTTAGACATATCGGCGTTCTCGATCAAGCGCACAACCGTGGCGTGTCCCGCCGAATCTGCCTTTTTTAGCACCTCGAAATGGAGGCTCGCCAGGACCTTGCCTTTCCAGCAAGCGGCGGTACTGGTCGCTTCACTGCCCGATATGTATGCCTGCGCGTTTACTACCGATCGGCGCCGTAGGACGGATGGCCACAGCAGCGTCTGGTCATGATCGACCAGCGCCCGCTTGGCGGCCCGCGCCAAGAGTGGCGGAGCCTGCAACTCACGAAGTGCTTGCTCTGCATCTTCGAGGGTGTGGACGATTCTTACGCCGTCACCGCCGGAAGTGCCGTCTGCCTTCAGTACCGTAGGCAGGCTCACCCGGGAAATCCACTGCCGGAGCTCACGGGCGGTCGCGATAACCTCCGTCTGCGCAACGCGCACGCCTGATTGTTCGGCCAATTGCATAAAGGCCGATCTCGCGTTCACGAAGGAAAAGCTCTCAGGCGATCCGAGTGACCGTTCTATTAGTGCGCCAAGCTCCCCTTTTCCGGAGCGAGATTCTCGATCGTAGAGGCGGTGCAAGTGCCGGGCGGCATAGTCATCCGCTGGAACGATTAAATCTGGTTTCATGGCGGAAATCGCAGCAGCGAACGAAGCCAGTGGCGCCAAGCCGCGATACGGATATGTCTTGGAAACCGCGGTCGTCTTGCAAATGGGGTGGCTAGACGGATGGGCAGCTGCAACCGTGAATCCGGCATTTGCCAGAGCAACGGCCAAACGGGCAGTCGGAAACCAGCGACACGTCGTAGTAACAAGGACGCTTGGCTTCACTCTCGGTTTTGCTCCGCAGTATGGGGATCGGCAATCATCGTTAGAGTTCGGCCCCGAGTCTTCTCACTTACGAACCGGTGTATCCAGTTCCCTATTTGCTTCCTGCAGGGATAACACAAGCCGACCATTCTCTTCGCTCGCATAGGCGATCCGCGCCCGCTCTTTTCCGGAGCCTTCGATGTGCCAACAGTCGCCATCCGCTACCAGTCTCATCTGCGCGCGTTGTCTCCACCAGTGATCTACGTCACCCGGAGTAGGCATCCAAATATTTTGTTCCGCCCGCAACTGCGACAAATACGCGAGCAACTCTTCATAAGCGTGTCTCGCACGCGAGCCGATAACGTAATCGGGGTGGACAATGAAGCTAATGAGGCCGTGTCGCTCCATGATGAGGCCGATTTGCCGCTTCCACAAATCGATCGAATAATCGTTGAGAATGTGAAACAGGGAGTAGTCCTGGGTAGCAGTGACCGGCAATTCCAGGACGTCTCCAACAAAGTACGGCATGACCGTGCAACATCCGCCTCGCTGCGGATCTAGGTGAGCGACGTTTGGCACTGACATGTCGTAGGAAAATTCCAGGGAGTCAAACCACTCCTGCCGTCTGTAGAGAATAGCCGAGCGGAAACCACGTGCGCCCCATTGGCGACCGTAGGCGTTGATCTTCGGGACTCGTGCTAGAAACTCTTTTCTTTCTCGAAACAGGCGCCCATCGTGATTTAAATCCTGAACGTTGACTTCGAATCCACGACCACGAAATTCATCGATATAGGAGGCAGGCACGTCGTATCTTCGTTCCGGGACAACCTGGAAAGACGCCTTGATTCCGAAGCGGTTGTCGATATCCATCAGGCTGGAGCAGAAATCCCTGCCTGCAGTGGTCTCAACATCGTGAGTCATAATGGCGCAACTGCTCGCTCCTTCCGGCCAAAACCAGACAAATGGGATCCGATCAAGGCCGCTCGACCCCAGGGCAAGCAGCATTGCTCGCTCGAATAAATTGTCCACTGTAAAATCCACCGGCCAATGCGGGAACGGCAACTTGTCCCAATTCATCAGAAGCGTTTTCTGAAGATGTTTGCGGACTGCAACCGGCAGTAGCGGGCGTACCATGTAATATACCGCGGCAGTCGTTGAGTTGAAGATCGACCGTCTGACGTAGCGCTCGTTGCGAAGGTTATCGGCCACCTGGGCCAGATCGAATGGCAACGAAACCGTTCCGTTCTGGCTGCTGGCGCCTGGCAGGGCATCCGCCAGTGAACCATTTAAAGTGCTTGCCAGGTTGAGGTCAGCGCATTGTCCATAGCAAGTCTCGGTCCCGAACCGGAAATACCCGTTGCCAATCTTCGATTCCCCTCGTTGGACAATCCTTACCAAGCTCTTGGGAAGGTTATAGTATTCGACCAAGCCGTCGGTCATGTGGTTTTTCACGCTCCAAAGGATGTGAGTAGCCGCAATTTGCGGGTCGTCTGCTGCACTTTCGACTGCGATAAGCGCGCTAGATTGTCTACTCGGAGGGGGCGAGCGGGTTTAGAGTCTTGTGAACTGGTCAGTACTGATGATCGTCGCGTTCCCTGTCGTCGTAAGTCTGTCGCTAAAGCAAGATGACGGATCGGAGAATCGCAAGTACCGCCGGCGGATTGATAGTGAGACAGGCATGCTAGAGCCATTTCAAGGTCGCTGAGAGTATACTTCAGACCTTTCTCTCGTCAAGGATTGGTCATAGACGATCTCTGGCTCATAAACAACTACGTGACTTCCACGACTGGAGAAGCTAAACGGAACACAAAGCAATTTGCTCAGCCTTGCTCTTACAGCATCGCGTCGCTCGGGTGGTACAAAGAACAGCATGAAGCCTCCTCCGCCGGCTCCTAGTAACTTGCCACCGAGCGCGCCAGCGCTGAGACCCGCGTCGTAGATTTCATCGATGCTGGCGTTGGAGATTTTTTGTGTCAGGGTCCTCTTTATTTTCCAGCTCTCATGCAGCAGTCGCCCGAACTGACGGATTGAGCGATTGGGATTTGCGATGATCGCTTCCGCTTCGTTCACGAATTGCAACATCGTGTTTAACTCCTGTTGCTTGTGAGGCGTCATTCTCAGTTGCTCCTGCGCGATTTCAGAGGCAAACCGCGAGAAACCCGTGAAATAAAGTGCCAAGTGCTGTTCGAGTTCTGCCATCCTATCCTGAGAAGTCACCATGCGCCTCACGTCGATCGAGCCATCCGTCCCGAAATCGATGCGATTGAATCCCCCGTATGCGGCGCTCACCTGATCTTGCGCACCAACGGCCTCTTGCAGCAGATCCTGTTCTACATGAATGGCTTCTGTGGCCAAAGTTTGCTTATCGCGCATTTGATTCTTGAGGGCGTACAGGCCGAGGAGAAGGCCTACGGTAAATGCTGAACTGGTACCCAAACCGCTGCGAGCAGGTAAGTCCGCAACATGGTGAATCTCGACTCCCTCGTCCATTCCTGCGAATTGCAGGCACGCGCGCACCGACGGGTGCTGAATCGCGTCATTCCGGTCGACGTTTTCAATCTTGGAATACGAAATACGGCTGTGGTACTCAAAAAAAGGTGGCAGCCGACGACATGTTATGTAGCAGGATTTGTCGATCGTGGTTGACAACACCGAGCCACCGTACTGGCGGTACCAAACGGGATAATCGGTACCACCCCCGAAAAAGGAAATGCGAAGTGGAGTGCTAGTTATGATCATGTGTTGAATCTCTCATGTCAAGCAAGGGGTCGAAAGTGGCCGCTCAGTGCACCGCTGTACAGACTACCGCTTGCTACAACGTACTCCGCTTGAAGCATTGCGTTCCCGAAGACTCTGTGCTGTGTTGATTTTTATGGCGATTAACAACAGTGTTCTCCGCCCGCAGAATCTGTTGGACAGATTCAAGCAACGATCGTGCGAATAAATCAGCGTTGCCCTCGGGCGTGACGCGAGGTCTCAGAATTCTAGCGGTTCTGCATCCGGCCCTTCTTCCAGCTTCCACGTCTTTCTCCGAATCGCCGATCATCCACGACGAATTCAAATCAATCTGATGTTCCCTCGCGGCGTTAAACAGCATGCCAGGCTCGGGCTTGCGGCACCTGCAAGGAGGCTGCTCCTCATGCGGGCAATAGTAGCTTTCATCGATCTTCGCGCCCAGAGCACCAAGCTCGTTACACAGCCGCTCATGCAAGGAATCTAACTCACCTACGGTCAACAACCCTTTCGCCACACAACGCTGGTTGCTGACTAGGATCACCTGGAACCCAGCCCGGTTGAGAAGAGTAATCGCCTCCACTACTCCGGGGAGAATCTGCATTTCCTCCCAACGAGTTATGTACTCGTCTTCGGTGGGGGCCTTTCGATTGATGACACCGTCACGATCTAGAAACGCGGCTCTGTTCATGAAATATTGTCTCTTCCACCAGCTCTGAAATGATGTGTCCGATCAAGATGTGACATTCCTGGATGCGCGGTGTCTCGTTCGATGGCGCACAAACGCAATGGTCTACAGCAGCCTTGACTTTACCGCCGGTGCAGCCGGCCATGGCAACAGTGCCGAGCCCCATTTTTCGGGCCGCTGCAAGACCGTGGAGTACATTGGGCGAATTACCACTGGTTGAAATGCCAATGGCGAGGTCGCCGGGGAGCGCCAAAGCCTCGATTTGCCTGGAAAAAACCAGGTCAAATCCGTAATCGTTGCCGATCGCCGTGACACACGATGGATTCACAGATAGTGCCAATGCAGGCAGAGCAGGCCGATTAAACGCAAAGCGTCCCACAAATTCCGCAGCGATATGCTGGGCGTCTGCAGCACTTCCGCCGTTACCAAACAGAAGCACCTTCTTCCCCCTCGAGAATGTGTCCACCAAGCGTTCGCTGACCTGGGCGATCACGGATACGATTTCCGCGTTCCCCAGCAAAAGCTGCTTCACGGCAATGGACGCCTGGATTGAGCGGCGAACGCGTTGTTCGAAGCCTCCGGTATCGTTCATTTCTCCAGTTCGATCCTCTTAACAACTCATTTCCCGGCTGCGGAATCAGGGAGTCGATCTCTAAAGGCCGCACGGTTGAGGGAATCACAAAGTTTCTGAGCACGCGCATAGTCGGTCGGAGTACCGATATCAATGAATATTCCGTGCTGTTCCAGTGCGTACACGCCTTGGTCCAGCAGTCGAGGAAAAACGTTCCTTTCGAGGCTGGCGGGGCCATCGGGAATGTATTGAAAGACCGACTGATTAAAAACGTAGACGCCGCCGTTCACCAATCCAGCTATTTCGTTGCCCGTCTTCTCGGCAAACCCGCGGACTCGGCCCTCAGGGTCAACGTTCACGGTTCCGTATCTGCCGGTGTCCTCTACGCGCAGCACAGCTATCGTTGCGTTGGCTTTACGATCTCGATGAAAGTCCAGCAAGTCAGCAAAATTAATCTCTAGAAACGAGTCGCCGTTCATCACCAAGAAGTCGGTATCTTCTTGGAGATATTGCTGAGCCCGCTTTACGGCGCCTGCTGTGCCGAGAGGTTGATCCTCTTTCGAATATTCGATCGCCATGTCGCAGGCGCAGCCATTACCGAACTCACTCTCGATCTGGTCTGCCAGGTATCCCGTACACATCACCAGGCGACGAATTCCTTGCGAGTGCAGCTGACCCAGCAGTAGCTCAAGAAAAGATCTCTTGCCGACCGATGCAAGCACTTTGGGTGCAGAAGGCACGACCGAACGCAAACGTGTTCCCAACCCGCCAACCAAGAGAACCGCCTTGACATCCTGCTTCATCGCTATGTTACTCGGTCCCAGTATTCCAGCATCGAGTTCAAAGTTTGCTCGATCGAGAAAATCGGCTTCCACCCCGTGTGTTTGCGAATTTTGATCGTACTGCCGAAGATCACCTTCTCGTCCGAGGGTCGCATCAGACGTGAAGCTGGTCGTATCTCCGACTTGATACCCGCAAGGCGGATCGCGGTTCGCAACAGCTCACCTATTGCGATGGTGGAGGTCGCGCAGAGGTTATATGCCTCACCGTGCTTTCCTTTTAATGCCGCAAGGTAAAAACCGCGTACCGTATCGTTGACATCAAGAAACGCGCGATGTGGCTTCAGGTTTCCAACCTCGATAACGGGTGGCTGCAGACCCTTCTTTATCCGGATCACTTGGCGTACAAAATCGGATGGGGCATCATTCGTCTTCCCAGGACCGGTGGTATTGAAGAGCCGCAGATTCACTGCGGGAATCTTGTAGTCCAGGAAATATTCTCGTGCTAGCAAGTCCAAGCACACTTTGCTGATGCCATAAGGATGCAGAGGTCGAAGTGGTTGCTCTTCAGTCACGGGTATAGCCGAAGGCGGCACATGTCCGTACTCCGCACTCGAACAGGCTGAAACCACTACCGGAGGGCGCTTCATATGGCGTAACGCTTCGAACAAGTGCAGCGAGCCCATCGCATTGGACTCGAAGGTTCCTACCGGGTCCGCCCATGACACCGTAGGCAAACTCTGTGCCCCCAGGTGAAAGACGTGCGTCGGTTCGTACTGTTTGATAAGCTGCTCCACCCGTTGCCCGTTGCCCAGATCACATTGAACGAACCTCAGGCTTCTCAGCTTGGGAAACGAGTTGGAACCGTGCAAAAGATAGCTTCCGATTACGTTCCACCCTTTCGCCTGGAGAAACCTGACGAGGTGCGATCCGATGAACCCTTCTGCGCCGGTGACTAGAGCGGTTCTGTTCATTCGAGTGACCAATTGATATTAAGCTTTCTTACGAAGAAGGGACACTTGTACGGAGATGTTGTGTGACAGAACTACCTAGATTTTGATTTGAGGCGGAATGTGGAAACCGAAGCCGTACTCCACTAATCTCAACTGACCTACCCCTAAACCCTGTACTCAGCGTGACCGCATCAGCGCTTGTGTCGGTCCTTCTGTCGCAATTCATTTGTTGGCGCGCGAGGATGAAGAGAATCACTGAACCAGGGCGTTCAGATTCGATGGCGGCGCCGGTGGTTGACCTTGCTGAAGCGGGTGTGGATAGGTATAGGGTGCATAGCCTGGCATACTGCTCCCGTTGATGTAATCCCGACCAGACTGAAGATAGTTAGAGAGGCCCAGCCCGCAACCGTACCCGCCGTTGTATGGCGTTATGCCAATTGAACCGTTGTTCCAGGCATAGAGGGGAGAGAGAACTTGATTGTGGGTACGCCCAACTTGGTCGCGGCAAGCATTTCCACCCGCTCCCGCGCCATCGAAGTAGGTGGAGCAGGTGTCGCCTTGGGTAATCATCGAGCACGTGGTGTCGGTTGTGCAGACCGTGTCTCGGTTGATCGCACAAAATTTCACGCCGCCGTTGGTGCTGCAAGTACGAGAGCCAATTTTTGAAAAGTCCGTCGAGCCAATCTCCCAGTTCGTGCCATCGCAGGTTTGCCATTGGCTTTGGTCCATCGGTGGGCACGCGCGATAGTCCATCGGGGTGATGTCGTACCATGAGCCGTGACCACCACCGTACGTATTGTTGTAGATCACGCCGGTGCCACCTCGCAAGCCAGCAGCTCGCAGTGTGGTAGATGAATTGTTAGTGTAAGTGTTATTGTAAATTTCGTAAGAAAACACTGAGCGATTGTTTCCACTGTCGGTACCGTGAAATCCCTGACTGATGTTGTTGAACTGGTTGTGCCGAATCACCAACCGCGCCCCGGTATAGGCATCGATGGAGTCTTCGTTTTGGTTGGCGTAGTTAAAGGTTGAGTCCTCAACATAGACCGCATTGGCCGTGCCTAAAGTCAGAGGGTTCGTCCAGGGAGTAAAGCCTCCATCGTTGCCAATCGATGAACCGTAAAGCGAGATCGATTGATCGGAACCGCTGACATCGGTTACGTCTACCAAGTAGTGATCAATAAGCCCATATACGCCGAAGACCGAGATTCCGCGCCCCCCTGTGGTAGGGTCTTTCACATGAACGTGGTCTGCACGAAAACTGACGCTGCCGGTGAAATTGTTGTTTCCAGCTCCGTAGATCTGAATGACACCATCGGCAATGACCGCCTGAGTGGTGATGGTTATTCCTGTCAGTTGCACAAAGTGGTTTGCATCCAGTCCAGTGATGTCAAACGCGGGATTGTCACCGCTTGTGTTATCAGTGATATTGGTGTTGTCCACGCATGACGATACCGGAGTCCCGGTGCAGGTTGTCTGGCCTTGGACGATTATTCCCTTGCTGGCTATCGTGACCGGCGATGTCCATGTGCAGTTGCCGGAAGGGATCACCACCGTGTCACCCGTGGACGCATTGTTGACCGCAGTCTGGACATCGGACGAAGAACAAGACGCTGCATTCACGCTAGCTGCATGGGCGGCATAGGAAAGGCAGACCACGATAAGAGGGAAAACGAACGAGCTTTTGCGCGTCAAGTATTACCTCGCTGAGGCCCAAACAAGGCCCATCGTTGAACTGTAAGGCTTGCTTTGGAAGATCTTACACAGACCAGAGGAAGGAACTCTAGACACGAAGGTGCACTCCCACAGCGAAAAAGGTCCGGTACGACTGGGTTCCGTGTCCTGCGACCGTCGAGCGTATGGCTGGTTCACGATTCCGAATTGGTCCGTGCAAATTGTGGGCGTTCCATGCGAAAAATCGCTTGGTCCCAGAGCCCAACAAGCGACCACCTGACGCGTGGTAGGAGCAGTTGAGCTCGTTGGGCCAGATCCCACCCGAAGACCGCCTGTATCCATGAGTATTTCCAGGACAATCGGGGGGTATCCAGCCGTCCCCCTAAATCGTTCGCGGTCTGGCCCAACTGCTCGATAATGTCGAGCCTAGCCGGATAAAAGTCGATCAGGTAGTTCTGCAAGTACTTGATACAAGCAACTCGGACTCTTTCACTGTCCTCCAGAGACCGTAAGTAGCGGATGTGCAACTGCATGGAGCGCCACAGTGCGTCTAACTTAGCATTTGAGCGGCCGATATAGCTCAGGCTCCCCGTTCCGACCGACCGGTAATATACTTTGGCCCTCTGCACAAACTGAACCCTCTCACTCGCTAGAAGCACGCGGCAGAAGTACTCGCCATCATCGTCTGAAATCATCGTGACATCCCACGGGCCAGCAGCTTCAGCCAACTCGCGACTCACAAGCCATGCGGAAGTCTGCATGGCCGCCTTTTGCCCCAATTTACGTACCAGGAATTCGGCAGGAGACAGATCACTCCACAATGCAGTGGGAACGAACCGCGCCCGATGGGGCCGGTACATGAAGTGTCCCCAGGACGAAGAAAGAAGTATTCGCCCGCTGTCCCCTGGTTTTAGCGCGTCTATCTGTTTCGAGACCTTGTCTGGAGCCAGGAGATCATCGGCATCCAGCCATTGAATGTAGTGTCCATGGCTGAGTGAGTAGGCTTTATTTCTGGCGGCTGCGGCACCTTGGTTTTCTTGTCTGACAACTCGCACCGACTCCGATTCAAATTGCCGCGCAACTGCAAGTGTGCGATCCGTGGATCCATCATCTACCACGATGATCTCTTTGGGCTGCCAGGTCTGCGCCATCGCCGAACGAATCGTGTCCGCGATCCATTTCTCGGAGTTGTACGCAGGAATGAGAATTGATACGAGGGGCCGCATGATTTATCTCGCCGCCAATTCTACGTAGACATTGCAAGTTACAGTGCCGACCGTGTCCCAAGAATGTCTTGCTTCGGCGTAGTCCTTTATTTCTTGCCGTCGCCGGCCGAGAGTCTTGAATAGATCACTCTCAAAATACATCCGGATGGCCTTGGCCAAATCACTTCCGTCGCATGGTTTGCACAGAAAGCCTGTCTCACCTTCGACTACGTCTTCCTTGATTGACCCGACATCGGTTGCAATTACCGGCAGGCCGAAGCTATATGCAAGGAAAAGCACGCCACTTTGAAAAACATGCGTATAGGGAAGCACCACCACGTCTGCCGCTTTGAAGTAAAGCTCCGTCTCCTCATCCGGAATATGGTGAGTTTTCTGAATCACGCGTGCGCCACTGGGGTGGTCGCTGAGTCCCTGCTGAATGTCACTGATGTACGTCTCGCAGCCTTTTTTCGGTTCCCCGGCGATGATCAGTCGATACTTCACATCGCGCGCCGCAACCTGCCTAAACGCATCTGCCAGATATTCGAGACCCTTGTACGGCCGAATCGCGCCAAAGAACAAGATCGTCTTTTCATCGTTTCGGATGCCCAGCCGTTGCTTTGCCTCAGTAGGGGCAAGATCTGTGACTGGAACAGAGTTATTGATGCCAAAAGGAATTACCGAAATTCCTGTTGTACGGATCCCGAAATCCCGGCACAGCTCAGTCTTCATCTTCTCAGTGTGCACAAATAAGTGATCGGCGAGCCGATACTGAATTCCCAAGGTCAAACGATTGAGCAGCGAGTCGTTCCCATCCCGCTTGCCTGCATTAACGTTGTGCACAGTAAGAGCGACTTTCTTTCCCCACGCTTTGTAGTAGAGCATCAGCAGGGTTCGGTCGAAGAACTGGAACTTATTGTTCCATAAGACATGAAATATCTCAGGCTTGGCGGTCACGGCGTAACTGAGGAGTTGTGCGTAGTAAGTCAACACCCTGGATATTTTCGCCGCCAGGCCGATGTTTCGCTTGCTGCCTTCGAGATTGAGAAACTTCAATCCCGGGGTGGTATGCAGCTCTGGGCTGTCCACTTCATCGCTGCCGATCACATCCAGGCATACGCCTTTTGAGGCCAACGCCATCGCCAGACCGAAAGCATACGGCCGGTCAAACCCTCCGGTCAGCAAAGCCGCTCCAACCTCGGCCGCCCGCCTCGGCGGACGATCGGTGACAGGTTCAGCATCTTTGAGGACAGTCGGCGGAGATGAAAAACAGGTTGTCATTACTGTCAGCCTAGGTGACTTCGCCGCCGCTAGTTGGAGCAAGAAGTAAGCCGGCATCGTTGGGAGAAGGCGCGTGCGCTCCTGGGGAGGGTTTAGAAAACTTGCTCCATGGCGCCATTTCCTTCACCAGTCGCAGCAGTTGATAAAGTGGCTCGCAGCCGCCGTGCAAAACAATGACGGCCCCAATGTAAAGCGCTCCGAACAATAAGGAGTACGCCACAATCCGGGCCAGGGCGCCGGGAGCGCCTGCCATCGAAGTCAACGATGGAAGTTGCCGCACAATCTCGAAGCAAACCACACCTGCCGCGAAAGAGGCCAGTGTATACTTCCACACCGCCGCTACGATTGAGCCGACCCCGAGCTGGACTGGCTTGCCGGCGTACCAGAACGAGGGCAGGGACAGAAGCCAGTAGGAGGCCGTCCAGGCCAACGCAATGCCAGAAGGTCCCCACCTCAGTCCCAGGAAAAACATGAAACAGGTTACTGTAACCTCGATAAGCCCCCAACGAAAATAGCGGCCCGTAGTTCCGAGGGAAAGATGAAGCATACCGTGAGTGCTGTATATCAACATTGCCCCGATCCCAGGCCCGAAAAACGTGAAGATATGTCCTGTCAGTTCCCAGCGGGGACCGAGCATGAGGCGAACTAAATCCTTGCCCACTAGCGTAAGGCTCGCACCTAACCCCATACCTAGCAGCGCCAGAATTGACAGGCCCCGAAGGAAATAGCGCCGGTATTGGATGTGATCCCGGTTTAGTCGACTCAAGGTGGATACCGCCACGGGATATACAGTTAGCAAGCTGAATGGAAGCACGAAAAGGTCATACGCCTTTTTGTAGAAGCCTAGCGGGCCTGAACCAAATCGCCAGCCCACCAGCAGGTTGTCTGTATTCTGTGTGAAGTATCCGACACTCCAACGGGCGAAAAGATTTCTCGCGAACTGGATCATCGCTCCTGTTCCCTCCGCGCGCCGAGGGATGCCAGGAATCCAGCGACACAGAACCCATGCGCCGACGGACGTTGAAAGGGGTTGTGCGATCACCCCTGCGACCAGCGCCCAATATCCCCATCCGGCCCAGGCAAGAAGCACCGAAACAACCACGGAGACGGCACGGGCCACAATATCGTTGGCGGACACGGCGGAAAAGCGCATCGCCCGCTTGAGGAGTGCGAGGTGCAGAACCGAGGCGCTGGTGATGAAAATCGTTAACGACACGCCAACAGCAACGTGTGCCACTCGTGGATCGCCGTAAAACCTAGCCAGCAGGGAGCCCGTAGCGGCGAAGGCCAACGTCAGAACCAGACCTATACCCACGTTGATCCAGAACAAATTGCTGGCAAGGAGATGGTTCATCTCGTCCGATTGGAGAACGGCGTCGGGAAACCCGATCTGTCCGCAACTCACAAGCAGAACACTGAAAGTCGTGACCATGGTGACCACTCCAAAGTCAGATGGCACCAGGAGCCGTGCGAGGACAACCATGGCCGTCAACTGAACGGCGAATGCAACACCTTGCGCAAGCACCGTAACCGCGGCACTTCGGACTGCTGCCCGCCGCAATCCGCCTGCTTCCACCACTGGATGGAATGCTCCGCTACTATCAAAGGGTTTCAACTAATTCCTCATGATTTCAAAAACATTAACGGACAAATGCAACTGCGACCGCGACGCCTGGTCTCTAATAACTCTCGAATGACTGCTTCCTTGGGTTGGCGGAATTCTTGGTGTTTCAGCGTGTTGTTAAAGCAACTTCCGAAGGTAATTGCATTTTGTTGGGCGGAAATGTGGCTACCGAACGTTTGCCTTCCAAGAACTTGCGGATCGGTTTCGCGCAGTAGAGTATCAGAAGCGCTATTGCCACGTTTATTGACAGCAGAGCAATCACATTGATGGGAAAAGGTCCGAGCTTGGCGTCCAGAATGTCGATTGAATTGTTCACCATGAAGATTTCAAGGGTCATTCCGCTCACAAACGTGAGCGCCTTCCCCAAGTGCCGACTGCCCATGATCGTTTGGCTGACAAAACTGGATCGTGCAACCCTGGCGAAGAAAAACAACATCGGGAACGAGGCCAAGTGCTCAACCCATTGCCATGACAGCAACACACCGCGCTGCATCAGGTATTTATGCCCGTATATGCAGGAGATCGACACTAGCAATAACACGACATCCCATGTGCCTCTGAACCGGAGCTTTTCACTTTCCGCTCCCAGGTAAAGCCCCCACAACATAACCAGAAAATAAAAAATGACTCTAAACGGTGTCCCTTCTATGGAAAACTTCGAAAGGTCGAGCAGGAAAACGTAGTACAGCGTGTACACAGTCCCCACTGCCAGAGAGACGCTAACCAGTCGCTTATAGGAAAAGTCTCTGATGACAAAGAAAATTAAGACATAATAGATCATCAACGCTTCCAAGAACCAAAATGGTGGATAAAAGAACTTACGCATTTCGTCGAGGCTGTTGTCGAGTGTGATCGAGCCTCCGTATATACCCAGGGGAAACGTGAGCAAGATCACTGTGATCCATACCGGCGGGTAAATGCGGGTGATTCGCCGTCCGTACCACGCTCCAAACGATCTAGGGTTCTCCCGCATACTCAACAACAAACCCCACCCTGAAAGCATGAAGAAAAGAGCGTTCCCCATCATTCCGCCAGTTGCGAGAACTGCAAACTTCGCAGGATACAGAGTGTCCATGTGAGAATTGATAACCAACAGAATCGCAACGACGCGTAGGAAATTGGTGCTATGTCTTTGCATACCTACTCCTCAGATCTTGCATTGCGCAACCGACTCACCGAGCAAACACTTGCGAGCGGACGCATCGCAGCTCGGACGACTAATCCGGCACTCGTCCGCGATCACATCACTTTAGTCTGGAACTGGGGGTCAACAAATTGTCGCCGACGCGCAATGGACGGACGACGGTTGAGACATCGAACCTTTGGGCAACTTTGTCAGGGTTCGAGACAGCAATGGGCTCAGCGGAACTTACCTGCAAGCCACGAGGGCCCGATCGGACACTAGCCGGTAGACGGAAGACTACCAGTATGAGGGCAAAATAGACCAACAGGCCCGGCCTGAATGATGACTCCGTAATGTTGTACAGTATCGCCACAGTTAATACCGCCAACCGCAGAACACCCTGTTCGAAGTCACTGCGAACCATCTTTAGTGCGGACACCAGTGAGGAAGACAGCAGTGCCACCAAGATTATCAACCCTATAACGCCCAGGTCAAGATAGATATCCAAGTACCCGTCGTGCACTTCGGTAGGATGCCACGAAAAGATCTCCCACATTCTCTCCATTCTCTGGCCAAGCCAAAAGCTGCTGTATCCATCTCCAATCACGGGGTTTGTACCCAATCCGATTGCCGCGTGCCATACATCAGTTCTCCCCGTCAAAGTTTCATCGCGCCCTAACATTCCCGTGGTGACCGACAAGCCATTGCCCATTAGCAACATGCCTGACACAGCGACAATCGCTGTAACCACATACACACCTATATTCCTTCTTATCGCGCTTACTCGAGTTGCTATAAGAATGCACACCCCGAGAATAAAACATGCCAAGGAGGTTGCGCTATGAGATTCCAACAGGACCCATACTGTCATGAGCAGCATTCCGCCCTGGACCCATGCTTTCTTCTTCCGAAGCACTGCTCGCCATTCCGTTTGTTCTGACAGAAGACTCCACGCCAACCCAATGCCGCTAATAGCGCATAACGCGCCCAAGCTATTCTTGTTGTTAGTTACGCCCGTGAAAGATAGATCCCCTGTCCACCTGCTATAGCTACGACCAAATTCTGGATAGTACTTGAACATGATGATCGACATGGGTATGAGTACATAGGCACACCGTTTCATCAATACCTTTACGGCCTCTATGGGAGTCGCTTCAGTCCATACAATCATCACCATCAACAGGTTGCCAATTTCCTTCACGTACCTTTTCAAGGACACAACCGGAAAGTCAGACCAGGCTATGCTGATGCCACAATAAACCAGGTACAAGCACAGCCAACGATTGTTTTGAATGAGCGTTCCGACTCTCTTCCGTCGCTTGATCACCACGACCAGGGCGGTTAGTATAAGGGCCAAGAATATGTTTCTGTCTACGGGACTGCCGTCTGCGTAACTCTCAGCTGACTGTGCGCCAGCGCCCAGATTGAACCACTGCCCGACCATTCTCGAAGCAATTATCAGCATCCATGTAGATGGAAGCCACAATGCGGTGGACACACGCGACCGTGGCTTTGAATCCAGCTTAAAAAGTAGCAGGATAAAGGCACAACAAAACAGAAGCGCTAATATCCGTGGCATTTAGCGTGGAACTGGTGTAATCGAAGGCGACTCGGCCCTGTGCCTGAGTTGTCGGTTGTACCATGTGTTTCGCAAGCTGCGCACCCTGGCGACGACGGGCCCGGGCAGTTGGTCTAGCAGGCTATGGTGCAGACCCAAGCGAAGAGCGAGGCGTCCGAAGTAAGATAAGGGCACGTAGTAGCGCGGGAGATCGATACGCAGGAACCCGTTATTCTCTTTAAAATCGCTAAGACTGTCATGCTGCTTTTTGCCGTATGCGAAGTTTGAATAAACAAGGTGAGAAATGCCACGCTCGGCGCAGGAGCGGACCGCCTGTGCAATCAATGCATTCGTTGGAGCCTTATCCCTGTGCCCAGCCATGGACAGTATGTGCATAATACCCGCTTGTGTGCCAGTCTCATCGCATGTCAGTTTGGCAAAACCGACTATCGTGTCTCCTAGAAATGCCCCGATAAAGATGCTAGTGGCCGGAAAGGTCGCGCTCATTCTACGCACTGCCTCGATGTCTTTGCCATAGTGAGGAAACGGTCTTCCTTGGCGAACCGGAGACTCGTTATAGATCTCCCAAATGCCGCGTACTAGGGTGTCGTCAAAGGGCACCTCACGGACGACTACATCTCTTTTTTCGGCGCGACGGACCATGTTTCTGGTCTTGCCGTCGATTTGGCTTGTCCACCAGTTTTCGAATGTAGACACCGGTAGAGCAGCAACGTTGTGCCATTCTGTCGGATATGTATATTTCGGTGAGGGTTCAAGTACTTTCTGCGTGAATGTGAAGAGGTCGATGCGAACTCCCGATTTCCGGAGACTCGCGATCACCGTTTCGGGATCTTCCAGAAACTCGAAGCCGTCTCCATCAACTTGCGCAACCCGGATAACTCGACCTTGGACGTTAATATTCTTGCCGCAAACGTTCACAGATAACCTCGTGTGGAAAGACGGAGTATCGCCGAGGGCGGCGCAATGCTTGCCTCCCCAAGCTGGCGAAAGATTTCGCCGCCGGTCAAGTATTGATATTCCTCAGGCTGAATGGCATGAGTCTCCAGTTCAACCACAAATTTACGAGCCAGAGAGTAGATCCTTTGCAGGCGGCTCGCTGGTTCAAGCGGTGGCAACGAGAAGAAAAAATCGGTCATGCGGTGCCGCCGCGACAGTGCGAGGTCCGACACCCTTCGATAGAGGCGATTAGCCAGGCCGGTTTTGCCCGCCTCGACTGAGAAGTTCCGCCGCACGATGGTTCCTGGCGTCAACAAGCGCTGGAAAAGCACGTTCGCGCACAGATGCATATGGTGATGGCCGTCGAGCCTTGCCGGGTCGGTCCCATAAACGCGCCGGAATTCGTCGATCTGGCTTGAGACGAGATACTTGAAAGAAGCCATTAGTCCGGGATGGAACAGGGTCTGGGCGTAGCGGTGTCGCAGCAGGTATCGGCCAACCTCCTCTTGCTTTTCCCGGAGTCCAGCGGGACAGTTGGAAGCCGAGAATCGGGTGGTGAAGTTCAGGTGAAGACCAGTTTCGATTCTCTTCTGACGAGCCAGAGCAGCGGCGCGCTCCGAGTCCTCCATGAAGACCATGCCGCTGACGGAGGACACCGCTCCCCGTTCATAGCATTCCAGGGTCCTGTCGGTGGTCACTGGATCTCGGCCCCAATCGTCGGCATTCACTACAAGGAAGCCACTGGTTTTGACGCCGGCATCCGAAACCCGTCTTTCGCTCTGTGTCTCACTCGATGATTCCGCTACGTGCCCAAGCGCCAGCTGAGGCGACCCCATCAGATCCATTTCGTGTCCCTTTACCTGTCACGCCAAGCAGGTTATAACTTCACTTCTTCAGGGACACCAGTACCCGCTGACGGATTGGACTCGCTTGCCGGACTACGCCGAGCCCACTCCGTCAACTTCTGCCTTGCGGTCCGACGCAACCCATTCAGCCGATCGGCGCGTGACACGCACGAATGACTGAAAGCATTTACATAAGACTCAAAGCGCCCCATGAAGTAGAGATCTTTCCCGTTCTTGCCGCACAGATCCGCCTTGAACTTGTACGTTCCAGGATTCAGGACTGGATCAATTCCATTCAAATCATAAACTGTAAAACCATTGCCCTTCAGCCACTCGATCACCTTCCAATGCAACAGATACGCCCCTCTGCTCTTCAAGCCTGCGTCGCTAGTCGCCCCAAACAAGTAAACTCCTGTATTGCCAACAGCGCTGCAGATCACTCCCGCACACACTTTATCGCCTGTCTTGCACAACATGACCTTCATTTTCAGGTTTTCCGGAAGCCGCTGCTGAATCGCCCTGAACTCTGCAATATCATTGGGCTCGGGAAATTTCTTTCGGGAGACCATTTCCTTGTAGATTTCGATAAACGCGGAAAACGGTTTGTCGTTAGAGCCCTCAATGATCTCCAGCCCGTTTTTCTCGGCAACCTTGAGATAGCGGTGCCAATGAGGTCGCAGGCTGGCGCGCAACTCCGGAAGTGGGAGGTGCAAATCGAGTAGCAGTGTCCTGTCCACCTTTTCGTCGCCTCGTGGCGGGAAGCCTTCGTCTGTCAGAATCGAGGCAAAGACTTCGGAAGCAGAGTCCCGAAATAGGGCTGGATAAAGCCTCAGCACCAGCCCACGTCGACCTGCATATTCGTTTCGCAAGGCACGGATGGCTTGACGAAACACCTCTGGATCCGATCGCTCACCGCGGCGCCGCCAGATCGGCCCCCAACGGACATAGGCGATGCCAACCCCGACAAACGGGACTTTTACGATTCTTGATTGGGCGAGCGCGACGACTTGGCCGTTGTGCTTCAACAGCAGGTGACTGATATTCTTTCGGCCACATCGCACCTCGTCATACGACCAGGTCTGGTAGATGTTTGCGTCATCAAAGCGTTCGAGGAGTTGGTACCACTCCGCCTCGTCCACGGTGTCGACATCCGACGCGAAGCCGGGGGCCAATTCCTGCATTTTCGATTTCATCAAGGAAACCATTCAGTGGTCGTTGCTCAACGAGGGCTGGCCATGGCATCGAGTGCCTCGGCTTCCCGCGCAGTCACGGTTCTACCGTAGAGCTGGTCGAAGATATCGTCCATGATCTTGGCAGTTAACAGAATCTCTCGGTATGGGATCGGGACAGGTGTGTCTTGGACGATGGAATCATAAAAGGACTCGATCAAACACTTCATGCCAGCCTTCATGTGGAAGTTGTTTCCCAGAAAGCTCCTCACGTTCGTCCGCAAGTTCCCAAGTAGCTGCGATGCCAGATCAGCCGGGGGAATGAACTTGTCCGCATAGCTCTTGAACCTGGCGCCTCGCAGCTTGATAACCAGTTCATGGTCCTGATCAACGATTAGGCCGTTTTGGGGTCCGTAGACGCGAAACTCGTGGAGGCACGGGCGCATCTGCGACGAAAAGGTGAAATACGCGCTGGTACGCCCCCCTTCCGAGATAATGACTCGGAGTTCGTCCACCAGTTCCGACTCTCCCATGCTCTTCAAAAGAGGGCTGACAAAGCCGTGTGCAATCACCTGAGGTTCGTCACTGCTCAGGAATTCTGCGATTCGCGCAATCCCATGGCTGATGATGTTCTGCAGCAACTGTCCGGGCAAGCGACGAACCCAGTGCTGCTTGTTCCCAAGTAGAGCGCGTGCGTATGCCGGATCACTGAGGTCGTAGCAGAAGTAACTTTCCATGTGAACAGGAGTCCCGCCCAGGTATCCGCCCTGAACTAGAGACCGCATGCGCCTGGCAACGTTACTGAATTGATCGTCGTGTCCGACAGTCAGCTTCAAATTCTTCCGCTCAGCCAGTGCGACGAGCGTTCGAGCTTCCTCTGCATACAATGTGAACGGCTTCTCCACGTACACATGGCAGTTTCGCTCAAGACAAAGTCTAGCGATGTCGAAATGGCTCTGCGGCGGCGTGGTGATGTGGACTACATCGGGTTGAGCCTCATTCAGAAGTTCCGTCACGTCACTGAAATATTGCTTGATGGGGAACCTCTCGTAAAGTTGCCTAGCCATCAACGGTTCCCGGTCGCATACGCCGACGATCTCGCATCCTTTTATCCTCTGGATTTGGGAGGCGTGATCATCGGCGATCTTTCCGCAGCCAACGATGCCGACCTTAAGCATGTCGTCGCTCCCGGCAGCTCTGGAAGTAGCGACTCAATCCCTCGGCGGTTGGCACCTTGGGAGTCCAGCCCAGCTTTGCCTTTAGTTTTTCATTGCTGTAGCGAGTCTTCCTCCATTCGGAGCGCCATCTCCTGCGATTGAAGACTGGAAGCAGTTGACCCTCGGACCAGTCCGAGTATTTCTCCCACAAGCCACAAAGCGCATAACTCACAAAGTGGGGCACATAGACTGATGAAAAGGACCTGACATTGCGTTTATAAAGCCGCAGAAACTGTCTGCTTGTGGGTAGGTTGTCGTCCACGATGTTGAAAACTTCCCCCTCCACGCCTGCCCGCACCCCTGCAAGTACGATCGCGTCTGCGCAGTTGTCAACGTAGGTGAACGGTATACGGTTGCCTCCGCCAAGGTGCAGAAATATGCCGAAGGTGTCGATACCCACCCGGCCGGTGATGGCCTCTTTGCCCGGACCATAGACAGATCCTGGCCTCACAATGACGTACGGCACCCCGAATTTCTTGCCATACTCGGTAACCAGCTCGTCTTGTTTTACCTTAGCAAAGCAGTAAGCATCCGCTCCATGCCCGGCGTGCTCTTCGACTGGCGAACACTCATCCAGTACCTTCCCTAACTTCTTTGCATTGCTGTACACCGCGAATGAACTGACATTGACGAATCGCCGCAGCCGCGTGTGTTCCAGGCTCGACTCCAGGAGATTCCGGGTTGTGACCACCGAATTCATGAAAGCGTTGGGAAAAGACTTGTCGCTGGTGGTAGCGAGATGAAAGATAACGGCCGCTCCATTGGTCGCCGTGATGCAGTCCTCGTGGGACAGGAGATTCCCTTTGATCACTGTGACTCGTGCTGTTGAGCGGTAGCTACTCGCGACGGCATCGAGCCGGGTCACATCACTAGATGGCCGGATGAATGCTCGGATGTTTCGGAAGCCGTGACGCAACAGGCTTTCGATCAATGCGGGGCCGATGAAACCCGCAGCTCCGGTTACAACAATCGGATCTTCCGGCTCTAGTATGTAGTTGTTGGGTTCCATTTGTCTCTAAGAGTCGTGTTCGGTGCCGGTCCCGCGTCTTTGCCGGGCCGGGCAGGCGCCTATGACTGACTACTGGCCCTACTTACACTTGCAATCCCAATTGTCTTAACCAGGCTCTGGCGCAGCCTGTGCATTTGCTCGCCTTGATGGAATTGGATCAGTTCCGCGGAAATTGGCCTAGGAGCGCGAGTGATCCATGCCCACCCGTAGCCGGCTAACAGGAACAGGCCGCCCAGCAGATAAGGGCTCCTCACCATCTGGTAGCATCCTCGGACCAGCTGCCACAACGGATGCCCTCCAAGATAGTAGTCTTGCCTGCCCAGCTTAAAATTCGCTTCCAACCTTCCGGCGGAGGCGGTGCCCATTGGGCGATGGTGATGGCACACCTGCTCAACAAACGTCCGCGTCTTCCATCCTTTCATTCGTGCTGTCGTCACCGCGATCCAATCGATGCCTCCGCCTTTGACCGGTGTATAACCGCCGATGTCTTCGAAGCACTGACGCCGGAAGAGTTGGCAGGCTCCGGACACATGTTCCACACTCGTGAACCTGAAATCATAGGAGGTCGTTCCTTCAACGAACGGCGTTCCCACTACTCCAAGCAGTGAATCCGCGCCAAACTTGGATAACAGGAAGTCGAAGTATTGCTTGTCGAACGTGATATCGGCATCCAAGTTTCCGACAATATCGAAACTCAGATCCTTCGCTCTGTGGTAGCCCGCGTTGAAAGATCGAACCTTGGCCCCGAAGTGCCGCTCCGTGCGCTCTGGCATTCGTACCAACTCCATCCACGGGTAATCAGCCAGATATTTTTGGACGATTTCGTCGGTTCCGTCGGTCGAGCCATCGCTCACGATGACCCACTTTTTCGGAAGAACAGTCTGAGAGATGACGGATTGGATTGTCTGCTCGATCAGATCCGCTTCGTTGCGGGCGGGAGTGATCAAAACGTAGGTAAGGTTCTGTGCAGTCATCACAGCTTCGCATCGGTCTTCTCTTGTGGTGATTTGCATCGGCTTACGAGAGGGCAACACACTGATAACCGGCATTATTCACCTCGAGCCCACTCGGCCGCGAGGGCACAGGCTGAATCGCAAATTCCTGGCGCTCCTGCCGACCGTTATGCACTCTTAACTGCAAAGCCGGCAGACCGTCATCTCCCTCGACTGCAATCTTCGTCCGCGGTTCGCAGCCGACGTTGTCAAATACCACCGACCTGCGCTTTTGAAACCATGAGACGACCTCGGTGGCAGTTGCGAACCATGCTCCTTGGCGTTTGAGTTCATCGACCAGTCCGACATAAACACCACCCCACAGTCTCTCGGGCGACAGACTGCGGTCATGCCAGTTGACGGTGACCACTCCACCAAACTGAGTTGCGTTGGCGATAATTTGGTTAACTTGTTTCTGGGCCTCACGCGGGGGAAGGTGGAGATAACCAGGGTAGAACAAGGCCGTGTCCATTATGTGCAAGGGCAACTCAAGCAATCGGGAAACCGACAGCGGCTTAAAGACCTGTGTGGTACCGGCACGATAGCCTACGGTCCCATTGTACCCAAAGCTGGAATCGTAGCTGGCGCCAGCCTCTTCCAGGACCGCCGCAGAACCTTCCTCAAAATAAAGCCAATGCATGCGAACACCGAGGTCAGGTACTCCCGTGATCCGGCGAACCTCTTGTAATTCCTCGTACCCACTAGCACTGTCTCGCCAGGCATCAATACCATGTACACCAATTTCGCAACCCGCGGCCATTAGTCTGCCGATTTGAACCGTCAGGTCGGCCACGCCGTAACGAGCCGCACGTGAACTGGGGGCATCGCCCGACCCATTCCTTCCCGGCCGGTCCTTAAATGGAATCACGAAAAACGACGAGCCTAATCCACGTTCGATGTCTATATAACCATCAAATCCGCTCCAGAAGTCCTTGGCCAAACCTAAATAGACGAATGGCAGCTTTGCGACGGCTCCCCAATTCGCCAGGAGATCGCCTACAGAGATCCGCCCCTGCACGAGGCCAATGAGGGAGCCGAAAATGGCACGGAATATGAAGCCCAGCATCGTGTGGTCGAACTTGTGAAGGCGGATCGAAGGATGATCGACGTCGTGAGTCAGACATGCAATCATTCGATAGCCAGCCGGAACCGGTGGGACCTCGAAGACCTGAACACCACTTGCAACGATCAGTTCCCGCAGCAAAGCAATGTGCAACTCCAGAGTTGGAACAGCGGCGTTCTCTTCTGGTTGCCCCTCAGTTAGAAGCGCTCGGACTTCCTTGAACAAGTCATAGCCAACCCGAGCGACGGACGCCTCGGAATCTTCTCCGCGCTTCGCCCCCGGGCGCCATTCGCGATGCACTACGCAGCTGGCATCTTCGGCGAATGCTACGCTGTCGCCATAGATCGGGATGCTGAACCCTTTATGAGATACCGTGCCAGGTTTTGTCATCTGGGGAGCGACCCCGATCTTGGCAGTCTCATCGAACGAAAGCTTATGCCCACTGTAGATCAATACCAGCTTCGCAGCGTTGCGACTGTACTCGCCGTCCCCTGCACAGAGCAAGACGTCATATTTGCGGCCGTGTTCATAGAACTCCCAGGGTGTCTTGAATAGCTCGAAGAACTCCCGAACCACTGCATGTTCTAACGGGTTGGCGATTACACCGATCACGAGAAGTTGGAAATACCTTTTCGACGTTAGGCCTGGGACCGCAAGCACACGAGAAGATCCGCTAAAGCCTTGAACATGGTGGCTTGTCCCCAATGAAGCATGGGAGTCTTGGCCATGAGCAACGGATACTGCCTGTAGTAGAAGTAGCCTTTCTTATCCTGCATGGTTCCGATCGCCCAGTTGGACACTTTCTCAGCCAACTTGAGACACTCCGGGTCACGGTCCGCAAATAGGGTAAGAGTTTCGATAGATTGCGCGACGCACTGAATATCTACGGGATACGTCCGCGTGTTGTAGTACTTCGGGCGTCCACTGCCCTCAAAGAAGTGAGCTTTATAGTACGCCAGGCCTTTCTCAAGGTTGGGAAGGAATTCGTTATCACCGCTGGCCTTTATGTAACAATCCAGACTGTTCAAGTTATAGCCGGTATGAAAGTTGTCGATCCACTGGTTGTTGGGTGCTTCGGCGTACCTCCAGGCACCATCGGGGAGTTGACGCAAACAGCTATATTCCATCGCCGAGCGAGCAACCTGAAAGAACTCTTCGTTCCCGTTGTACATCGCGGTTCGGGCAAGAAGGCTCGCCCCCAACATGTTGGCATTGTGAATGGAACTCTGCACATGCGCGAGGTAGCTCAAACAATTTCCGCGAGCCGTCGCTTCACGAGGTAACTCGAGGATCCACTTGCAAGCGCTCTCTGCTATGTCCAGGAACCATTGGTCGCGGGTAATCTTGAACGCGAGGAGATAGGCGTGGCCGATGAGGCTTGTCCAGACGATGATGGGGTCGTCCTTGGTGTACCCGCCACTCCGGGAAACAAAATCAAAATGGTTGCTCCAACTGTGGTGTTTGAAGCGCTGGACTTTGTGCTGGTCAAGCCACTTCAGACAGGCCACAGCCTTCTCAAGATGGGCTGCCTGCGGGTCCATTTCGTAAAGTGTCAGATACCCCCAGGCCATATAACCTCGACCTTTTGTCGAATCCTGCGGTCGAATGCCAAACAATGGCCTGATATTGACCGGGGACTGCCGGATGGTCTGCTGAAGAATCCGCTCGGCCAGTTGGTTGCCAAAAGCCAAGGGGCGGGCCCACGAGGATAATCCGTCGAAAGGCTCGTAGCCACGATAATCATGGCCCTCAACCCATTGCTGCACCAGATCGAGAGACCGCTTAACTTCACGATCGCGGAGCAGGTCAGGAGTTCTACCCACTTTAACGAGCTTCATTTCAGGCATGGTGCCGACGTTCGTCAAATCAGTTGCTCCTGTCTAGAATGTTGTCCACCAGGTCCACCAGAGTCTCGCGCTCCTGAGCCCAGGTATGGGCCAGATAAACCTGCTGTCCGCGCTTCGCGATGTCCACAGCTTCGTCTGTATGGGTAGCAACATATTCAATCTTCTTCGCAAGGTCGTCCACGTTGCCGGGATCGAAGTACATCAAGGAATCTTCGCTGAAGTAGTCTTGTATTCCTGAAGTTCGCGGACAAATCACCGGCCGGCCTAGGGCCAGATACTCGAAAATCCGTGTTGGCGTATTGATCTCAGTAAACGCATTTCGAGGATTTGGAATAATTCCCACATCGCAGGCTTCAATTTCTTGAACCAACTCCTGCTGCATTTTCCCCCCGAGATAGAGAACATTTTCACCCAGACCCCGAGTTCGAGCATCCTCCATGACCCGATCAAGAAAAGGAGTTCTTCGACCAAAAATGCGGAGTTCAACTTCGGGAACAGACTCCCTCACACGCGCGAGCGCGGCGATAGCCAGGTCCAGACCATTTCGTTCGACGATCGAACCGTGACACATGATTACGAAACGCTTGTTTTGAGCTGGGTTTCGGGGCTGGTGCTCGCTCGTGACTTGAAACGGAAAGATGTTCTCATTAGGAGAATTCATCACCACCCCAATTTTTTCTGGAGGGCAGCTTCGCGTGGCAAAAATGCGCTTACACGTGACATTTACCGTGATCACCAGGTTGGCGCATGCCAGGCTCCATTTCTCGAGTCGCTTCACGAGTCGGACACTCAAACTATCTGGGTCAAGATTGAAAATCGTGGTCATGAGTTCGGGCATAGGGTCGTGCTGATCAAGAATCACCTTCGCCCCCAGCATTTTCGGTATCAACCCGCTCAGAACCAGAATGTCGGGCATGTTGTGCACATAAACCAGGTCATATCGGCGTCTGAGCGAGCGGAGCGCCAGAACAGCAGAAGCCATCAGAATGAAGGCCGAATACTCGTAGGCATATCTAAGCTTCCCACCGCGGCCATGTTCGATGGGAAGACGCCGGACGTTGATTCCACGTAAGACCTCCTGGGTTGGAGCGCCCTTCTCACCCTCGCAGAGAAGATCTACAACCATGCCTGCCTCATAGAGCGCATCGGCGGCGCGGCGGGGTCGAGGATCGAATGGAAACAGAGAAAACGTAACCATCGCGACACGCTTGCCCTGGAGGCTTGGTCGGGTCGAAAGGCCCGCACCTCTCAAGGATGACGGGTGCGAATTCCCGTCGCCAGGGCGTATTGTTACGCCGCGATTTGCGCTTGGATGAACTTCGTTTGTGACAAATTGGGCCTGGTTTGGCGTGAAAACAGACGTACGATCGCGCCCGTAGCTCTTCGTCAGGCCATACAACGAAGTATCTTTATAGTCGTTCATCTTCTGAGGGGTTACGCATGATTCTATGTTCTAGAGATTGGCTACTAGCAGTTTGTTGATAGGAGCTACGAGAGCGAAAGGATACCCCGCAAGCCCGGAAAAAACCGCGCAACGAGCCTATCGGACTTGAGTCGCGCACTTTCCGGCGGCGGTCGCGACGCTATCAACGTCTCTCTTAACCGCGTCTCGCTCGATCTTCTCTCGGTTCGACGCTTTGATCGCCTTGAGTATCGTTGAATGGTCGAACTTGCTCAGGATTTCGATGTTCGGCATGACACAATGGCCACCGATAACACCCGGGAAGTATTTCACCGGAGGAAAGAACTTTATCTCTTCATAGAAGGAAATGATCTCCTCGTAGTCGGCTCCCGATTGGTCACAATATCTCTCGAGTTCCTGGGCCCAGGCGATCATCAGGCCGAAGTAGGTCGTCTCGGTGAGCTTGGCCAGTTCTGTTGCTTCGGGAGATGTGAGGACTTCCGTTTTCAGGCCTAACGACTTGAAATGCCCAGCGGCTCGCTCGCCAGCGTCAGGATCCATCGCGCCCACGAACTTCTTATAACTCCGCATTTCAGCCAGCATACGGGCATGCTTGCCACGAACTGGGCTGTGTACGACAGGTGTGCCCGTTCGTTCAGCCACAGCTCTCGTCGTCCCGACGCCTACAGTGCTATTGATGATTGTCAGCCCGGGCCCAAAGCGTGCAATGTAGCGGGCTGTTTCACCAACAAAATCCGTGATCTCAAACGGGTAACAAATGTGCAGGACATCCGGCCGGCTAATGCGTTCGGCGGCTGGTGCAACGTCCACCCCAACTACCTCGTGGTGCTCGGAAATGAGCTCGAGCAGCGGCTTCCCCACCTCGCCGAGTCCCACGACAACCACTTTCTTATTTTCTTTCACCTGTTTCTCCCCTTCAAACATCGGATCGATTCGAAAGAACTCTAAAAGTACAACTAGAAACTTTTCTGCCGGCCTCCACTGGCAGGCGAGGAGGCAGCAATCGCTACAGAACTCGCTTGCGCTGGCAGCACTGGAGGTCGACCAACACTGAAATAGTGGAATCCGTGATCGGCCGCTTCAGACGGGTTCAGTATGTTTCTGCAATCCACAATAAGAGGCCGTTCGACGACCGCGCTGAGCCGATCCCAATCTATTTGGCGAAACTCATCCCACTCCGTGACGATCAAGATGGCTTCAGCACCCTGCGCGGCTTCGTACGGATCGGCGCAATAATGAATGTCGGGAACCGCTTTTTTCGCCTTTTCCATTGCCTCGGGATCGTAGGCGCTAACAATCGCACCCTCATCAAGCAGGACTTTGATCAGCGCTAATGATGGCGCGAAGCGAACATCATCCGTATTCGGTTTGAAGGCAAGACCCCATACCGCCAGTTTTTTGCCGCGCATCACCCAAAGTTCGCTGCGAAGCCTTTCAACCAGATGCTCGACCCGCCCTTGATTGATCTTCTCTACTTCCCTCAACAATGAGAAGTCACAGCCGGCCTTCTCCGCAATCCTGATGAAAGCTTGCACATCCTTCGGAAAGCAAAACCCTCCAAAACCAATGCCGGGATTCAAGAAAGAGGGGCCAATTCGAGGATCGAGCCCCATCCCTTCGGACACCTTGGTCACATCCGCTCCGACCACCTCGCACAGGTTCGCTACCATGTTGATGAACGAAATCTTCATCGCGAGAAAGGAATTGGAGGCGTGCTTGATCAATTCGGCCGAATTTGTGTCAGTGACTAGGAAGGGCGGGGCTTTCCGCTTCGGACAACTCGAGTGGATGGGACAAGTAAACGTCTGTTGGATAACCGGCTCATAGATCTCGCGCAGGAGATCGGCCGCGTGTGTGGAATCGGCACCGACGACAATACGATCGGGGTGCAGGAAATCTTCGACTGAACTTCCTTCCCGCAGAAATTCCGGGTTTGAAGCCACATCATACCGCAGCTTGTTTGTGCTATGCACCGACAGATGCTTTCGCAACTGTGCCCCAGTCTGAACCGGCACGGTGCTCTTTTCAATGATCAGTCGATACCCTGAGGCCCGCTTTGCGATCAACCGGGCGATTCCTTCGATCGCAGAAAGGTCCGCGTCGCCATTGGCCAACGGCGGGGTTCCGACACAAATAAAGATCACATCTCCCCAAGTAATAGCTTCGTCCGTGAGTCCGAACCTCAGCTGGCCAGACTTCTTGCCGGTCTTGATAACATCCTCAAGATGAGGTTCGAAAAATGGCATGACACCATTCTGCAGCTGAGCGAGCTTCTTAGCATCGCTTTCACTGCAGAAGACATCGTGACCGATTTGTGCCAGGCAAGCAGCGGTCGTGAGACCCACGTAGCCTGCGCCAATCACGGAAAGTTTCATCGCTTTGATTTTCCTCGCCCGGGTTATTCCGGGCGAATTGCCAAAGAGAAGTGTTATGCCCTGCTGTCGGCCGTTGCCAAAGAAGTTTCTCCCGCCTGTTTGCGAGGGGACTTGGAGGCAAAGCTAAGAACCTGCTCCACCACCCTCGCCTGCTGTTCTGCGGTCAGTTGCGGAAACATCGGCAAGGAGACGATTTCGGCGGCCGCTTTTTCTGCCACGGGCAGGTCCCCCACCCGATAGTTCAGTCCTGCGTAGGCCTTTTGCAGGTGCAACGGAATTGGGTAGTGAATTCCGGAACCGATACCAGCCTGCTTCAAGTGGTTCATTAGTCCATCTCGGTCGTCGACTCGGACCACATAAAGATGATACACGGACCGAGACCACGAGGGCTCAAAGGGTAGAACGACTTCGTCCGTCGCGGTAAACAAACGACCGTATTCAGCGGCACGCTCGCGTCGCTGGGCGTTCCACTGAGCCAGACGAGTCAGTTTGACATGCAAGAGCCCGCACTGAATCGAATCGAGGCGTCCGTTGTAGCCCTCTATGTCGTGATAGTACTTCTTCGCCTGGCCATGGTCTCGCAACATCTTTATCTTCTCCGCGAGAACTGTGTCTGCGGTCGTCACCGCACCGCCCTCGCCACAGGCACCCAGATTCTTTCCTGGGTAGAAGCTAAAAGCGGCCGCCCGTCCCATCGAACCTGCCTTCATCCAACGATTGTGTTTGCGGGAGAAGTACTCAGCTCCGTGCGCTTGGCACGCGTCCTCAATTACCGTCAGACCATACTTCTCGGCCAGCCTGAGGATAGCGTCCATGTCGACCATTTGTCCGTATAGGTGTACGGGGACGATTGCCGTGACCGGGTGGCCGCTTCGTGGACTAATGAGCTTGCCAGACTTATCTTTCTTACACTGTTCCAGGAACTCTTGGAGCCTCTCCATAGACATGTTGTAGGTGCGCTCATTGATGTCGATGAATTCCGGAAAAGCGCCGGACTGCGAAATGGCTTCGGTGGTGGCGATAAAGGTGTGAGGCACCGTCAAGACCACATCGCCAGCCTGTATCCCACTGGCCATGATCGCGAAGCGTAAGGCATCAGTACCGCTGCTGATGGCGATGGAATGGCTGGTGTTGCAGAACGTGGCAAATGCCTTCTCAAATTCCTCTACCATAGAGCCACCAATAAATCCGCCGGTGCGCAACGCTTTGTGGAAAACGCTCGCGAGTTCCTGCTCGAGTTCTACGTGGGGAGTAATCAGATCAAGAAAAGGAATGCTATTTTGCATATTATTTACTCCGCTCATTGTGAAGCCTCCATAGTTCGTTCGATATGACGTAAGAATTTTGCTGGGTTGCCAGCGACGATGGCATTGGCAGGAACATCTTTGGTCACGACGCTGCCTGCGCCCACAATCGCGTTTTCTCCGATGGTGATGTTGGAAAGGATCGTGGCGCCCGAACCAATCGACGCACCTTTCTTGATCACGGTCCGTTCCACCTTCCAATCGGCTTCGGTCTGCAGCTTGTCCCCGGTTGTCGCACGGGGGTAGCTGTCGTTGATGAACATCACTCCATGACCGATAAAGACGTTATCCTCAATAGTTACGCCTTCACACACAAAGCAGTGACTAGAGATCTTGCAGCGCTTTCCGATCGTAGCATTTTTCTGCACTTCAACAAATGCGCCGATTTTGGTCTCGTCGCCAATCTCACAGCCATAAAGATTAATAAACTGGGAAAGCTTGACATCGCGGCCAAGCTTAACGTCAGGGGCAATACAGTGGTGAGAATTCATGAGTTTAAGGATACGCTCCGTTAGCTAAAGACTCCGGGAAAACGCAGAGCAGAAGCAAGAATCACGATCAGAGATAGACCAGGGCGCCCCGTTTTCGAAGGGACTGGTCGGCAGCTTCCAGCATTTTCACGACGCGCAGCCCCGCCGCTCCATCGTTGAACGGGACTTTGTCGTGCACGATGCAGTCCACGAAGTAGGCCAACTCATGGCTGAGGGCTTCGAACCTGTCCACTTGGGGTGACCACATGTCACCGGAGCGGTAGTTTACCAGCAGATTGTAGAGTCCCTGTTGACTCGTGACATCGATACCCTTGTCGTAAATCTTGATTTTCTCGTCCGCTTCTAGATCATTCCACACCAGCATCTTTTTCTCGCCCCCTATCAAAGTGGTGCGCACCTTAACCGGCGACAACCAGTTGACATTGATGTGAGCGATGATTTTGTTAGGAAAATAAAGTGTTATGAAAGCCACATCCTCGAAGCCGTTTAGGTGGGTTTGCCCAGTTGCAACGACAGCCTCCGGCCTCTCCGCAATTAGGTGGTCGATAATGGAGAGGTCGTGGGGCGCCAGGTCCCAGATAACATTTACATCGTGCTGAAACAGGCCGAGGTTCACGCGGGTCGAGTCGTAGTAGTAAAGGTTACCCAGCGCTCCTTCCTTGAGCAATTGTTGAATCTTCTTCACTGCCCCGGTAAACAGAAAAGTATGGTCCACCATGATTCTCAGGTTCTTCTTGGCGGCCAGATTGATCAGTTCTTCCGCTTGGGTGCTGCTACTGGTGAACGGTTTCTCGACAAAGACATGCTTGCCGTGCTCTAGAGCGGCTTTGGTGAGCTCGTAATGAGTCCAGACCGGCGTAATCACCGCGATAGCATCCAGATCCTTTGCTGACATCAGTTCGGCTGCGTCGCTAGTCACGCGCACGTTGGGATAAGCCTTCTGAACGCGTTTCCGCGATGCGGGACTCTTATCACACACCGCCAGGATCTCGGCCTTCTCCAGCAGATCCAGGTTTCGCACCACGTTCGGACCCCAATATCCGTATCCGATTACTCCAAACTTAACCATGCTTTTCACTCACCTACTCATTCTTTCAGATTTTTCGTGAGATGTGGGAGGAAGCCTATGCTTCAGACCAGAGGCTGAACATCTCGCACTAGTATGCACCTTCACCCAGCATTGCGCCTGGAGTACGGAGGATGATCTTCAAATCCAGCCAGGGTGACCAGTGCTGCGCATAGTGCAGATCCATCCGCACCATATCGTCGAATTTTATCCGGCTGCGGCCGCTGACTTGCCAAAGGCCAGTGATCCCCGGCTTGGCTTCGAGCACCCGACGACGATGCCAGAAGTCGTAAGCCTCGACTTCGTACGGAACCGGAGGACGCGGCCCCACCAGGGACATTTCCCCGCACAATACATTGATGAATTGCGGTAGCTCATCCAAGCTGGTGCGCCGCAAGAACGCCCCCACCTTGGTGATACGAGGATCCTGGGTCATCTTGTAGACCCCGCCGCCATTCCCGTCCGAAGGATGCCGCTCGGCCTTTCCGGCAATCAGCTTCTGGACGTACTCTTTGTGAGTGCTCGCATCGTTATCGACGTGCATGGAACGAAACTTGAGGAAGGTAAAAGAGGTACCATGCCGACCGATTCGCCGCTGCCGGAAAAACACTGGCCCCTTGGAGGTCAACTTAACTGCCGCGGCAATCGCCAACCACAATGGGGCAAATATGATCAACGCTAACAGACTGCCGCCGACATCCATCGCTCGTTTCACCGCATTAAAGACCTTCCTAGATTCTTCTCGCTTTTCCAAATCGGGGTACAACCGGGAGTCAGTCGGTCTCTTCTCGTCTTCGTGGTTCCAGTCCTCTGGGAATAGATGGAAGGAAAGACTCACCTGATTGAATTGTTCAAAGCTCAGGGCGCTCTTCAGCGTTTCGCTCACGCGGGTGATCATGGTCCCCAACACAGAGGCACGATCCTCCAGACCAATCTCGGTGAACATTACTCCGACGACACTGCGGTGCTTATACCAGCCAGTCACGTCGGTTTCTCGAGTGGACACGGAGAGCGCAGACAGAATGCTGCTTAGGACTTTGGTCGTCCTTTCCGACGGCAGATAGCCACCCATATCGACCAGCATGAGCAAGAACGGCTTGCGAGAGCGTTCACTGCGCTTCCGTTCCAGAGAGATCATTCTCTGGAAGGACTCCTCGCTCAAAACCGCGTGTTGCCCGTTGGTGGGCGCTTCCGCTGGGAGCGGACTCAAAGTTGAGCCGTGAGTTGAACGTCGTACATTCACAATTCCCTCCGTCTGTCCAGCGTCATAATTTGCCACGCGCCGGATGAACAGCGATTAACTTGCCTATGGAACGAGGGGGGACTTGGTCGGATTACACGAACGAAATATTGTGATTCAATTGCTGGACGGAACAGCTTATTTTTCGGGGAGGCTACTCTGCACCGCAACTGCCGACGGAGCATAACGCGAGTAGTATTCAGTCGATGCCGCTTCTCGCGAACTGTTTAACAAAGCACCAATCAATTTCGATTGCTCGATCGCTTCCAAACCACGCTGCAATTGTTGCTTTCTGGTCGCACCCTGCCGCGTGACCATCAGGACGCCGTCCGCAAGTCGCGACCAGATGCTGGTGTCGCCCAACGGCAGTACCGGCGGAGAATCGATCACGATCCAGTCGAACCACGCGGTCAACTGATCCATTAGCAGGGAGAGCCGGCCGGATTGCATCAACTCCAAAGGATTCTTTGGCGAGCTACCCGCAGGCAGGAACCAGCATCCCGGGCCTTCGAGACGGTAGATATTCTGCATGGGGCCTGGTTCACCCTGCAACCATTCACACAATCCGGGAAGCTTGCTAAGACCGAACATCTGAGACAGTGCCGGCCGCCGCAAATCTCCATCCAACAGCAGGACCCTTTGCTGCTGTCTGCGGGCCAGGGTACAAGCAAGGTTCGCTGCCACCATGCTCTTCCCTTCTTGGGGAATGCTGCTGGTAATCAAGACTTTCTTCAGCGGTCGGCTCTGCCGAAGCTGACGCAAGCGAACGCCGAGGAACCGGAATTTCTCGGCGGCTATGCTCTCCCGGTCGACCAAGCTGACAAGGCGGCTCTGCGGAGAAACTACCACCTGCAGCAACGGAAACTGCTCGACGCCGGTTGGGCTCGCATCGCGGATCCCACCTTGCATGGCGATGGTAGGCTCGACCGTGGGCTCATGTTCAACGGCAAGATCATCAACCGGGAACTCACGAACAGCAGTCGCTTTCCGCTCCACCGCCTGTATCAGGTCGGTTGCGATCGACAAAGCCGGGCTTTCCTCTCCGGACTGTTCTGCCTCGGACCTTTGTAAAGCGTCAAATATATGGCTCATGTTTACTCGCGCGAGTCGTCACTGCTGGGCGCCTTTCAAGTTCGTCCAACGGCTTTTGCAAATTGGAAACCAAATCGAGCAGGGTCTTGGCGGCGAGGCGGAAGTCTGTTTCCTCGCCCATCACCTTGGGTTTTTCGGCATGGAGTTGATGTACCACGCCAAGCCGAAAATCCACGGCAATATCATCAATGATGTCGCGAGTGATGCGGCGTGCCTGGCGCGCATATCCGGCGATCAGAGCGTTTTCACAGATGGTGTTGATGAGTCGTGGAATCCCCCGGGAATGTTGATAAATGTCCGCGATGGTCTCGATCGGAAATAACTCATGGTCCGGAGAAGTCGATCCTGCCAGTTGCAAGCGGCGCTCGATGTATCCCCGGGTTTCATTGGCATCGAGCGGCTCCAGACGCGAGCGCAGCGCGATCCGTTGTTTGAGCTGTCGGAGTCCAACCGAGTCCAATTTGTCGTCGAGTTCAGGCTGCCCCACGAGCAGAATCTGTAGCAGTTTATCGTGGGCTGTCTCCAGGTTCGTCAGCAGGCGGATCTCCTCAAGAATGTCGGCCGAGAGATGATGCGCCTCGTCCACCACCAAAACGGTAGTCAGCTTCCGTTGAGCGCGAGAAATGACATACCCGCCAAGCTCAAGCAGCAGCTCGCCTTTGTTCTTGCCTGAAGCAGGCAACCCAAAATCGCTGGCAACATACTGCAAGAACTCGACCGGAGACAGCCGGCCGTTGAAAATATAGGCATAGGCTACATCGTTGTTTTGTTTGAATAGCTGCAGCAGGCAACGCAAGACCAGGGTCTTTCCCGTACCGACCTCTCCGGTCAGCACGACGAAACCCTTGTGCCTCCGCACCCCGTAATAGAGCGACGCCAAAGCTTCGTTGTGTCTTCGAGTGGGAAAAAGGAAGGACGGATCCGGAGTGATCTCGAATGGATTCCGCTTCAGGTTGTAAAAGGCCTTGTACATTTTAGATGACGCCTAGCCGTGCAAATAGCTGAAGGCGGACCCGACCAGGATGGTGACCGCTACAAATCCCCCGACTGCCCATCCCAACCACATTTTCCTCTTGTTGACTTGCTCATCCGCAGCAGTGACGATCATTGGAACCTCAGAAATGACCGGCACTGGCAGCAAAGCCTTGATTTCCGTTTCACTGTACACCCGGTCGTCGATCATCTCAAACGCTCCCGCCACTACCACGCCCAACGCCAGGCCAACCCCAAGTCCCATACCGCAGAGTTTCAGGCGATCCGGAAAGTCGGGCTTCGCGGGCAGGCTGGGTGGATCAAGAATGCGAAAACGTTCGCCTTGTTGCAGCAGTTCCATGCTTGTCGCCATGGCGGAGTCGTTTTTCTTTTTTAACAGTTCGTCATAGCTGGCCTTGGATTGATCGTAGCCACGGGTCAAATCTGCCAACTGCTGTTCGCGCACCGGTTCCTCGTTGAGACGCGCTTGATATTCGCTTATTTTGGCTTTCAGGGCCGCAATCGCGCGTTCCCGGTTTGCGACCTCCGTCTCGTTCGCCTGCAACTGCCCCTTCAACTGGACCATAGGTGAGGCGTCACGGAGATCAGCAGCCGCATTCGTTGCAGAAGCACTCTGAGTGGCTGTGCTGCCGTCACTCTTGGCGTTCACGCCGGCAACGGCCTGGGCTCGCATCTTTTCGGTGGTGGCAATTTGATCTTTCAACTTGCGGACATCAGGATGGCGATCGGTGTAGTGAGAACTCATGTCGGCCAGTTGTGCTTTCAGCTTCTCAAGCTCCTGGTCGATGGCCGCGAGACCGAGTGGAGCCCCGTCGGACGTCTTCGCCGATCCCTGCAACGCGCGATACTGGTCCACCAGGCTTTGCAGATAAACGTGCTGCTGCTTGGCACTATTGAGAGAATCTTCCTCAGCTTGGAGTTGGGACTGCATTCCTCCAAGAATTTGAAGGTTGGTAGCCAGTTGGGCCGGCAATTCGCCCACATGCAGCGCTTTGAACTCGCGGATCTTCTCTTCTTGTGCTGACAGAGTCTGCCGGGCCGTCTCCAGTTGGCCCTCCATGAACTTTGTGGTGCCCTCCGACTGCTGCTGACGAACTTCCAGATTTTCGTTTATGAACAGGTTGGTGAGCTGGCTGGTGACCTGCTGGGCCACATAGGGCTCCCTGGCCGAGTAGTAAACATTGAAGGCGGTGATTTGGTTGTGCGCGTCGCGGACCAGCTCAATCTGAATATCTTTCCGCATGCGTTCCACCAGTTCATCGGGGCTGGTACGGGGTCGATCGGCGGCGTAAAGCTTCAGATCGTCAATAATGTGCAACAGGCGGGTGCGGCTGAGAATCTGTTGGGTGATACTTTGCAGCCGCTCCTGCAAGTCGTCATTCACATTCGGGGTTACGTAGTCCTTAGGCATGGTCGGTTGTTCGACCAGAATCAAAGTGCCCGATTTGTAGCGGGGCGGTAGAATCCAGCTCGCGCCCCACACCGCCACCCACCCAATAAAAAGCGGGATCAGAAAATGAAAGTGGCGGCGGCGCGCCACTCCCAGATAGTGCTGGAGGTTGAAACCTTCGGGAGCCTGTTCTTGGAATTCTTCTGCCATGATTATCTTCCCAGAGGACGGGTAAACTGATAAGAGATCGACACCGTCTCAAGATTGGTATCCGGTGCAGTGCTGATCGCTGCAATGCCGCTGTAACTCTGATGCAATCGCGTGTATCCCGCATTCGCGCTGAAATGCTGGCCCAGCGTTCTGCCGATGGATACGCCCCCGGACACAGAATGCCCTCCGGGATTGGACAGATTGAAAAGCGGGTTCACCGTCTTGTTGATCGCATACGCCCCAGACACACTTGCGTTCCAATTCTTGCTTAACTGTTGCCGCACCGACAGGTTTGCAGTGTTCGAGTGAAATGCTCCCAGCAATCCACCACCCCCCGATACCGTTCGCGAATAGCTGGCTGCCAGGTTGGTATGGCGTGCTTGCCATCCCATGCTGGCAGTCACTGCGGGCGACCACGACTGTGCGGCTGGCAATGGGGACTGTTCAACATCGTAATGCTGCGGCCCTGCGGAGACCGAGAACGAAAGATTAGGCTGCGGATAAAACGTGTAAAAGGCCAAAACCGCGTGGGTCTGGGTCTCGTCCTGTGACGCCCCGCTCGGATAGGACAGTATTCTCTGGTACTGGTAGGACACGCCAATGTAATTCTTCTTCGAGAGGCGGTGATTATAGAATGCCGAACCTCCCTGCGAACTAGAGTCGAATAGCCCGGGAACCTGTGCTGAATTTAAATAGCGCAGATTGGTGAATGTCCCGCTCGCTCCGATCATCCCATTGGGGCTGAATTGATAAGTGATTTCCGCATTTCCATTGTTGTTCAGCTGATCCGCTAGCGGTGCAATGACTGCGATCCCCACTCCTTGCAGGCCACCGGTCACGGGTCCACCTGGGGCAAAGCCCGGCTGATCCAGAACGCTGGAGGACTTCTGAAACGAGTCTCGCAGGCTCAGAGTCACGTGCGGACTCAGGCGGTACCGAAAATCGATGGAGACATTCTCATTGGCCTGGTTTCGCGAACTAACCCGTTGATAGAAGGTAAAGCCCGGACTGTAGGAGAGAATCCAATGCAGCCGTGCGGTAGTTTGATCCAGTGCTATGTTAGGAAAAATCGAGTAGCTTACATCACTCACGGGGTGGGCCGTTACGCCGCCCAAGACGTTGTCACTGTATGAAGTAGTGAAAGTCAATCCACCGCGCAGATAGTTTGACTTCTGCTCGGCAGTATACGCGGTTGGATATGCCGCACCGCTCACCGGAGGAGGAGTTTGCATGCGGGTTTCATCCGTCGCCGGAGTCTGCGCCATATCGGTGGTTTGAGCAGCGGCGGTTTCTGTGGTCGGAGGAACGGCTGGGGTATCGGGAGCGGCGTTCACCTGCGACCATAGCGATACACCATTCATTAGCACAATACTTAGCACAGCTTTTTTCAGGGTGCGTGAATTCACGGGACGACGATAGTATCGCGCGGCTGCAGTCTGATATTTTGCGCCGAATCCTGGCCCTTCACCACATTCTTATAGTTGAAAGGCAGGCGGGACTGAGTGCCATCTGGATTCTGCCGCAAGATATAGATGGACTTCTGCTTGGCAAAATCGCGGAAGCCGCCGGCGATGGCAATTGCGTCCAGCACCGTCTGCGAATTAGTCAGCGGATACGAACCCGGTTTGGCGACCTGCCCCAGAATATTGTATTTCTGGCTATTGATCGCCTGGACCATAACTGTCACTTCGGCGTCGGCGATATAGCTTTTTAGCCGGGCCGCAATGTCTTGTTCCAGGGTTAAGGGCGTGCGTCCGGCAGCCTGTACTTCCCCGACCAGGGGCAGCGAGATCTTGCCGTCAGTCCGCACCGGTATTGCCTTCTGTGAGACGTCAGGTTCTTTCCAAACATTGATCGTCAGAATATCGTCGTTGCCAATCACAAAACTGTTATCGTGCGGCTTGCTGGCGGTGACCTCTGAGGGTGGTGTCGCCGGCGGCGGCGCTGAACCGGCTTGAGCCCACAACCAAGTGGACATGAGCGGGCCAACGAACAGCAGTCCGAGCCACTTCACTCCAAGGTTGTTTTTCATTTGCGCTCCTGAGCAATCATTCTTTTTCACAGATAGTCCTGCTCAGCTTACCCTGCCGTTGCTCTTAAATCCATTGCCATTTGCCTTCGTGCCATTGCCTCCCGCGAACGGGGCAGCATCGGAGGCGCGCATGTGATACTGCTCGATCTTGTACAGCAGAGTTCGATAGCTCACCTTCAGCAAACGCGCCGCCGCTTTACGGTTCCAACCCGTTTTGTCGAGAGCGGCTGCGATTGCGTTTCTCTCCGCTTCCAGCTTTACACTTTGAACCAGTGATTTCAACGAGCCCCCATTTGACCGGGTTGCGCCAGCGTCGTTCACCGCGAAGTGTGGTTCAACCCCTACGTCGAATGAACCGGGCTCAAGGTTTTCAGCGCCGTGCGAGCGCTCGCCCAGGGCCAGGTCCTTGTCTCCCATTACCAGGTAGCGCTTCACAAAACTCTCCAACTCCTTGAGGTTTCCCGGCCAAGAATGGGCCTGGCAGGCATCGATAACAGAAGCTGAAAAAGCTCGCGGCTGAAGGTTGTAATGTTTGGCCAGGTGATGCATGAAGTGCTGCGCTAACAACGGAATCTCTTCTCTACGCTGGCGCAGCGGCGGAACATGGACAGTAAACGCGCTTAGCCGGTAGTACAAGTCTTCCCGCAATCTCCGCTCAAAAATCGTCCGCTCATCGCCGGCCGTGACGGTCGCGATGATTCGCACGTCGACGTCGACCATCACGTCGCTGCCGGGGCGGGTGAACCGCTTATGTTGCAGGATTTGGATTAGCTTGGCCTGCTGCTCCGCAGGCATTTCGACGATTTCATCCAGCAGAATCGTCCCCTTGTTACAGAGCTCGAACTTGCCGCCCTTGCTTCTTGAAGAGTTGGCGACAGCGCCGTGCTCAAAACCGAAGAGTTCGCTCTCCAGCAAATCTCCCGGGAGCGCTGCACAATTCACTTTGACAAACGGGAACCCAGAGCGGACGGACAATTTGTGAATCAGGTGCGCAACCGTGTCCTTACCGCTTCCGCTCTCTCCGAGGATCAGGACTGGAACATTGGCCTCTGCCAGCAATTCAGCCTGGGCGCGAAGCTTGCGCATCACCGGGCTGGCACCGACGAAGAAAGCCTCCGCGCTTAACTGTTGAACGTCGTCGCTGCTGATGTCGTCTCCCGAGTTGGGATGGGTCGAAAACAAGTGTCGCCGGATCACCTGCTCCATTTGCCGGTCTTCCACTGGCCGGACCAGATAGTCCTGGGCTCCCAGGCGAATCGCTTCCTTTTCCCGGCTGGCGTCTTCGGGGTAGGCGATCAGAATAATGGGCAGTTCCGGACGTAGCCGGCGTAGCCACCGCAGCAGGTGCAGGCTATCGGCGTCCCCGCGTGGCAAATCGAGCAGAAGCAGGTCAGGGGTGGCGCCGGATTGCACTCGCTCCATTGCCTCCCAGCCGTTGCCGGCGGTTTCCAGATGCCAGGAATTGGATTCGCTGATCGACCACAGCGGTCGCAGAACCGCAGATTCGCGGCTCACGACAAGTAGACGGGTTGTTTCGATTGCGTTTTCTGCCACGGGATTAGTGGCTCCTTTGGAAGACACTGGAAAGAGTTACCGTTTGGGGACGGAAGGGATTACAAGGGCTCTACGTCGTATCCTTCGATGCTAACTGCCAGTGATCGCTGAATGGCATCGACGGACAAGACCAGAGTGCTGTCTCCGTTCCGGGAAACCAAAATGCCCTCGAGACCATTCAAGGCGCCGCTGCGAATACGAACGCGTTGACCGATTTTGAGGAAAGTATGCGTGGACCAAGGTAACCGCTCGTCAAGCAACGTCCGCACCGCATCGATCTGCGGATCGGGAATGGGGATGCCCTGGCCCCGAACTCCCACGAAGTTCAACACACTATCGATCCGAAGAACACGCAGACGATCTTCGCTGGTCGGCGCCAGCCGCACGAAGACATAACACCCGAACAAGGGAAGATCCACCGATTTCTTGCGATCACTCCAGCGCCGTATTTCGGTCACCAACGGGAGGAACGTGGTTATGCCGCCATCCTGGAGGCGCTGCGCCACAACCTTTTCATGGCGGGCGCGGGTGTGCACGGCATACCAACTTGGGGCCATGGGAACAATTTCTGCAACTGGGCTTAGGGTGGCCACGCCGTCCAATGATTGATTGAAATCACCACTCATAGCTTCGCCCTCTGAGTCACAAATGTCATTGGACCCTGCTGCGTGCACAAGTTACCGGGGAACGACCTCAACCCTGAGGCCTGGGGGGAGAACCACCAGCAAGAACAAATAGTTGCAAAACTACCGCGGGGGAAGGACTAACCTGTTACCTTTCTTGCATCATTGCACAAATCGCTTCAACCTCAAATACCACCATCGGGCTATGCCGATAGATCGCATATCGGTGGCGGACAACCTCCGCCAACTACGCTGCCGACCGCATCAAGAGCTTTGGATTCACCTTCGCACAGCCCCAAGTGGGGCTAACTTACCCCTGGATGCAAATTGCTGCAAGTGGTACATGATCTCAACGTCGGCCTTCTCATGCTTCGTAGGGGTTAATATCCTGATATATGAGAAGTGATACTTAGAGACGAACTTCTCTCAGATCTCGCATGACGCACGGTCTGGACGCCCTGACGGGCCAAACTCACCATGGCTGAGATCTTGTAGACGTAAACCCAACCCGTTGATATAAAACATCTTAATATTATTTGTCAACTTCGCGGCTGGCAAGGCAGTCCGATTACAACTTCTCGCTCTCTCATGGTAGTAAGGCCAGATTGGCCATTGCAAACCGTTGCACACTTCGGGTTGGATTACGCTTGCTTGTACATCTGGAGTCCAGTAAACTGACCGCGTTACCTGTACAGCAGTTCGCTTTGGTTCCCCCCAGACAGGTAGGTTCGCCCTTTCCCCCATGAGTGCCAAGTCTCGGGGACGCTTGGCTTTCAATGAGACTCGACGAGATTGTGACTCACGTCAGGTTTAGCTAAGCAGGGTTCTTTGGAGGGGTTGATGAGAGACCAACTCACGTCGGACGGGATCATTCGGGTCCTCGTTGCCGACGGTACAAGAATCCATACCCAACTGTTGGCGGACGCGCTACGCCGGGACGGTGCTCTGCAAGTGGTCAGTTCGGATGCTGGATCTCCCGGTCTGACCGCTCGGGGAAGCCTGCACGACATCGACGTTCTCGTGATTAGTTCCAGTCTGGATGAAGAGTCTGGCCGCGGACTCGAGGTTCTGCGCGCCCTGCACATATTGCACCCCGGTCTCCGGTCAGTAGTATTGCTCGATTCTTCCAAGCGCGAAGTTACCTTGGAGGCCTTCCGTGCCGGCGCCCGGGGGATTTTCAGCCGCCACGAATCTGCGGAAACCCTGGCAAAGTGCGTGCACACCGTGCATCGAGGGGAGATCTGGGCGAATGGCCAACAGATGGCATATGCGGTGGAAGCGCTGGCGGCCTCTCATAGCGTACGCGCCGTGGATGCTCACGGTCTGAATTTGCTCTCCAAACGCGAACTGGAGGTCGTGCGCTGCCTGGCTGGGGGGCTCACCAATCGCGAGATTGCGGAACACCTGGGGCTAAGCCAGCACACCATCAAGAATTACTTATTCCGGGTGTTCGATAAGCTCGGCGTGTCCAGCCGGGTTGAACTCCTGTTCATGACTTTGAGTCAGGCCAACCAGTCGCGCTCTTTGTTTCAGCATTTCCTTTCAAGCCTGACCGGGCCCAAGTTTCAGGATGAGGCCAGCTTCGCCGAGTGCCAGAAGGTGGCCGAGCAGGGAGTGCCGATCGCGCAAGTAGCAATGGCCCAAATGCACGGCACTCGCCGCACCAACTCCAAGGACTTAATGCGAGCCTACATGTGGTATTTGATCGCGAGCGAAAAGATATCGCAGGCGGGCAAGAACGTAAGTGAATCTCTTGCTGCTGATGAACTGCTCCAGGCTGAATTGATGGCGGCGGATTGGCTGGCCAAACCTAGGGAGACACTGCCACCACGCATGAAGAGCGCCACCAGTCGTCCGCCGCGCGGCACCAATGCGTCCTCCGCGTAAGCGAGACCGCAGGAAGACACTTCTCCCGCTGTCGTTCTACTCAGCGATTAAATTATCTGGATTCTTGCTGGTTTTCGGCAGGTTGGCGGCGTTGTTTTCCGGCGAGTACTAATCCCGCAAAGAGTGCCAATCCGGACGCCGCCAGGTAGGAGAGCTGGGTTCCACCTTCGGGCGCCATCGTATTGTATTGGAAATATCCCTCGTTGCGGCCCTTGGTTATGCTTCCGTACGCATCATACGCACCCGTCAACGGATTGAACACGATGGTATAGGCGATGGTGTCGCCGTTAACCTTCTTGTCGAACGTAAAAATATCTCCGTTTTGCGGCTTGGTGATGGTCACCGACACCCCATCGAAGACGCCACCCACGAAAGTGAGGGTCTCTTTAGTAAACGTGTCGGTCTGCGAGTTGTAGTCGAAGCTGGCTTTGAGGGTTGTGTTGGGTCCGCCAGTCAAGTTCGTAGCGTAGTCAAACTCCGTGACGGAGCCTGCGAACACGCTGATTGAAAACGCGATCACTCCACACAGCACGCCGAGCTTGAAATGCGATTTCATTCCGTTTACACGAATCCTGCAATACACCGTGCCTGAGTGTATCGCCCTTGGTCACGCTGTCAAGGCTGTCATATTCTGCATACCTTGCAACTCGTTGCAACATTACTGCAACAGTCTATTTATCATATAGCTAGGTGCACAGCTTCGGAAGTATCGCTGTGCTTTTGTCCGTGGTTAACTCGGCCCTCGTGCAGGCTGTGGGAAAAAACAGTTAGTAGAGTCGTGGGGCAAGTCTAGCAGGAAGTCGAATCGGGTGATGAGCTCCGGCTACAAAGAGCCGGAGCCCACCCTGAGGTTAGATTGCCGTTACTTGTGCCTTGATCTGCTGCCGGGAGCGGAGCCAGATTGCCCCCAAACAGGCCAGCGTTGTCAGCAGCACGTAGATCAGCGTTGATCCGCCTTCAGCCGCCGAGATGAATCCAAAGAATTCCTGCGGCGGTGTGGTTGGGCACGGTCCTCCGTTGCAGGTTATCGAATGACTCAGATCAGGCGTGTAGATAAAGAAATTGGCGAACTCGCCGGGTGTGAAGTTTTGCCCAGCGGCAGAATTCAGCCAGCTCTGCACCGCCAGCCAGGCCGCGGAGTTCGCACCCAACCAGCTCTTGACGGCACTGGGTTGAAATACCGCCCAGAGCGCGTATGCCAAATAGCCCACTTGTGTGGCATTTCCAGAATACGTCGGGGAAAGCATCTGCGTAGCCAGCCATGCGGCCTCGTCGTACAGCTGGGTGGCATTCGCCATACCGCCCCACTTGGTTCCGTTGAGATTCGCGAGCGTCGTAACGTTAGCCGTCCAGGACTCGCCCACGTAGCTGTCATCGACAAAATCATCGCAGATGATTTGCGTAGATTGGCCGTTCACCGTTGCGGTGTACGGCCCGACGTAGACTCCGTCCATTACATTGTTCCCCGCGCTGGTCAAGCTGATGTTGACTTGACCCTGGCCCAGAGCAAGGGGCGCAAAGCACAGAAATAAGGCCCCCATGGCCAACCGCAGATTGCGACCTGTTCGCATCATTAATCGTCTCCTAAAATCAGATGGAATCGCGAGCTGCATTCAAGGGGGAAAATGCTGAGAGGAGGGCTCAGTTCATCCAACTTCTACTGCTACGGTCTCCACTCTAACCCAACCGCAGGGGTTGTCAAGAATGATAATTTCTGCGACCACGTTGCAAGCCATTGCAACCGCGAAGCAGCCGCTTCCGATGAGGTTCAGGCATCTTCGGCAGGGTTCGTGGAATAATCATAAATACAATATATACAGTGCTTTATAGGCTAATTAGGAGTTGGCACGAACTCAGTTATCCGAAAGTCTCTATGGCAGCGTAGACGTTAGTCTCTAGTTAACTATGCCCGCTAAACAAAGTACATTCCCGCACTCGTTCCAAACGGATTGACCACCTCGCGGACAGGACCCACGCAGTCCCCATCTTTAAATTACTGCCCACACGACACAACCTTAACGACTGCCCTATTTGTACATCCTGCTACTGGTACTTTGGAGCTAGTTCGTTCTAACGAGGTTGCGGGTACACTGAGGGAGATATGGCCAGAAATTCTTCCCGTTGGAGTTGTCTCCTTTATTGTGCACTGGCAGCGTCTACGTTTTCCGGATGTTCACGTGACCCCAATGTGCGTAAGCTCAAGTATTTCGAGAGTGGCCAGCATTATTTTCAACAAGGCAAGTACGCCGAAGCTGCGGTCCAGTATCTGAACGCGACCCGGGTCGATCCCGCCTACTCTGAAGCTCACTATCAACTGGGGCAGAGTTACCTAAAGATGCAGCAATGGTCGCCCGCGTACCAGGAGTTCACACGCACTGCCGAACTCGATCCGGACAATTGGCAGGCGCGCCTCGATCTGACCAAACTGCTAATCGCCGGTAACAATTTGCAGCAGGCACAAGAGCAGGTTGATCTTCTGCTCAAGAAATGGCCGAATCAATGGCGAGCCCACGTGATGGCTTCTACCCTGCTCACCGTGCGCGAGAACATCGCAGATGCGATCGTAGAAATGCAAAAGGCCATTGCGCTCGAACCGGGCCTCTCCGATTCGTACTTGACGCTGGGAATACTGCAACAGAAGTACAATCAGCCGGATGCAGCCGAAGTGAGCTTCAAGAAGGCTATCCAGTTGGACGCCAAGTCGGCGCCGGCTCAGTTGATGCTAGGCAGCTATTACCAATCGCGCGGCCAGTTCAGCGATGCCGAACCACTGTTCCGAGACGCGATCGCCTCAGATCCGGACAACCCCGGAGCGCGAGGCGCCATGGCCAGGCTCTACCTGCAGGAAGGCAAGAAGGAAGCTGCGGTCGACTTCCTGCGACAGGCCAAACATGACTTTCCCGATAATTCGATCGGCTACCGGTTGCTGGGTGACTTCTACTTCGCCACGGGGGACATGGATCAGGCCACGGCCGAATACGGGACACTTTTGCAAGAGCATCCCAAAGACCTTCAGGTGAAAAAGAATTACGTTCAACTCCTGATCCTGAAAGGCCGCCTGTCAGAAGCCGGGGAACTGAATGACGAAGTTTTGAACGCGAATCCCAAGGACACAGATGCATTGGTCAACCGTGGCCAGATGCAGATCCAAAGCGGTAGCCTGAACGAGGCCAGCTCCACCCTGCAAGCGGCGACACAGAATGATCCCCAGAATGCTCTAGCCCACTATTACTTCGGCATCGCCCTGGAGAAATCGGGCAACTCCGGTCGTGCGGAGACAGAGTGGAGGGAAGCTCTGCGGCTCCGCCCCAACTTGGTGGACGCGCAAAAGAACCTGGCCGGAGTGGCCTTGCGCAAGGGCGACATGACAGCCCTCGAAATGGCTGCCGCTCAGATCATCAGTCTGCAACCAGCATCGCCCGATGGCTACGCCTTACACGCCATTTCGATGATCAACCGCAGTCACCTCAAGGAAGCCGAGGAAGATGTGCGCAAAGCCATTGGAGTCGCTCCCCAGAGTCCGCTGGGCTATGTGCAATTGGGGAGCTTGAGGTTTGTTCAGAAACAATATGACCCGGCGGGAAAAGCCTACCAGGACGCTTTAGACCGCGACCTCAACTCAAGCGACGCGTTGCGCGGACTGATCAATACTTTTCTGGTACAAAGCCAGATCGATAAAGCCATTGCCGCCGCAAGAACTCAAATTGCCAAGGCGCCCGGCAACAGCAGCTTCTACGATTTGCTCGGAACCGTCCTGTTTAAGAATAAGCGGGACCTGAACGGCGCCGAGGACGCGCTGCAAAAGTCCGTCCAGCTGGATGGCAACTCCGACGCGTTAATCAAGCTGGGTGAAGTGCAGGCCACCAAGGGAGAAGTGGACCAGGCCATCGCCACCTATCAACAAGCGATTAAAGACCACCCGCGCAACGCCAACTTCAGCATCCTGCTGGGGGAGCTTTACGAATCCAAACGAGACTGGAAACAGGCGCAAACCGCCTACCAGACAGCGGTGGATCTGGCCCCCAATGATCCTCTCGCCTCCAACAATTTGGCCAATGTGATGTTGCGTCTGGGAGGCGATTTGGACGTCGCGATGGCGTTAGCGAAGACAGCGCGGCGCGGAATGCCAGATTCGCCGGACGCGGCTGACACCTTGGGCTGGGTGTATTACCAGCAGGGAGCCTATCAGTCTGCGATTGACATGTTTCAGGAGGCACTGCGATTGGCGCATGGCAATAAGACTCCCGATGACCCCACCCTGCACTACCACCTGGCACTGGCCTATGCGAAAACCAGGCAATCCGGCTTGGCTCGTCAGCACTTGGAGCGGGTCCTGCAGATCAGCCCGAACTACAGTGATGCAGACGATGTCCGGAAGCAGCTAGCCCAGATACAGCGTCCGTGAACCACGCGACGAGTGCAGGCTCCCGCCCTCCCGGAATTGGTTTTCTTCCGCTTGACAGTCGCTGTATGATGTTGTGCTGCTGGGGTTTGAATGGTCGCCGAGGGGTCAGGGGCTGGAACGATGGTCCTTACGGGCCACGTTTGTGTCGGGCCTAAAACCCTGGGTATGTGAAATCAAACCACTGCGTTGCAGTGAATGGAGGCTAGATATGAGGCATCTTCTTCGCCGACTTTGGTCGGGTGTCAGTAATGAGGAGGGCCAGGATATTGCGGAATACGCGGTATTGCTGGCGGTGATTCTGGTTCTAGTCGTAGGAACGGTCCGGCTGATCGGCTCAAACGCCAACAACGTGTTTTCCCAGACCGCCAGTTCAATTAATCAGTAGTGAGTTCAAATGACGGCCACGTTCATCTAAGCGATGAGGGACGGCCCAGTCTCTGACAGACAGCGAGGACTAAGCTCGGGCGGACTCTGAAGCTGCCCGGTTAATAACGCGATCAGGCGCCGAACTCGTCGTGAGAAACTCACGGATACACTCAGCCACAAACTGCGCCTGCGCATCCGTCAGTTCGGGATGGATCGGCAAAGCGAGCGTTTCCCTAGCGGCCCGCTCACTCTCCGGAAATGCACCCGTCTTGTTCCCGAGATACGCGAAACACTCTTGCAAATGCAACGGTACAGGGTAGTAAACTTCCGTTCCGACGCCTTTTTGCTTGAGATAACCTTGCAATTCGTCGCGGTTCGTAACCCGGATTACATATTGATTGAAGATATGGCGATTGGTGACCACCGCGGGCACGCCAATGGGTAAGTTAGCCCCACTCAGCAGCTGATCATATTTCTTGGCATTGCGTTGCCGAGCAGCAGTCCAGTCATCCAGGTGCGGAAGCTTCGCAGAAACCACGGCCGCTTGTAGCGCATCCAGGCGGAAGTTTCCTCCCACCAGCTTGTGGTAGTACTTGGGCTTGGCCCCGTGACCACGGAGGCAGCGCACTTTCTCAGCCCGTTTGGTATCGGTGCAGACGACCATTCCCCCGTCGCCGGCGCCACCGAGATTCTTGGAAGGAAAGAAGGAGAAGCATCCGTAGTGCCCGATCGAGCCAGCACGACGCCCTTTGTATTCGGCGCCAATAGCCTGGGCTGCGTCTTCGATGACCACCAGGCGATGCTGCTCTGCCAAGCGCATGATCGGATCCATATCGGCCATCTGACCATAGAGATGTACGGGAATAATTGCGCGGGTCTTGGCTGTCACCTTGGCCGAGACCTGAGAGACGTCCAGGTTGTACGTCAGTGGATCGATATCCACGAAAACCGGGGTGGCCCCGAGTCGGGCGACCGCGCCTGCCGTCGCAAAGAATGAGTACGGAGTTGTAACGACTTCGTCGCCGGTACCGATGTTCTCAGCCATCAGGCATGCGAGCAGGGCGTCGCTGCCCGACGAGACTCCGATTGCGTGGGGGCACTTCGAGTACGCCGCAACCGCCTTCTCTAGCTGCTCCACCTTCGGCCCGAGAATGAAGTGCTGGGACTCAAGAACCTCGGCGATAGCTGCATCAACTTCAGGTTTAATGGCCGTGTACTGCGCCTTAAGGTCGAGCAGTGGAACATTCATACTTGGTTTCCTCTTTCACTTCTTTGTAAGATTTCGTGCCGATGCTAAACTTCTCCGGCAACGGGGCTTCTTCATCAAGATCGAGGCATCGCAGGACCCCGGCCTCGACTTCCTGGTAGCGGTAACCCGTTTCCGGGCAACGCATCACGCCGTCGGCGTCGGGAGAATCAAGACGATGGCCGTGACGGCTCATCCAGCCGATTTGACGTGCAGGGTTTCCAACCACCAACCCGAAGTCAGGAATACTCCTGGTGACGACCGAACCAGCTCCGACGAATGCATAGCGCCCAATGGTGGTTCCGCAGACAATCGTCGCATTGGCACCCACCGTGCACCCTCGCTTCAGATGAGTGGTTTCATACAGAGAGTGGCGGTTCACCTGTGAGCGGGGATTGGTCACGTTAGTCAAAACGCATGAAGGTCCAAGAAATACATCGTCTTCAATTACGGTGCCGGTGTAGACCGACACATTGTTCTGAATCTTGACATTGTTTCCAATCACCGTCCCACCATCGATATTCACATTCTGTCCGATGATCGACCGTTGCCCGATGCGCGCTCCCTTCATCACGTGCGAAAAATGCCATATCTTGGTGCGGGCGCCGATCTCGGCGCCTTCATCGACATAGGCGGATTCGTGGACGAAGAAAGGCAGTTCTTTCTTCTGGCTGCTCGTAACGGAAGTGTCGACGGGAACCGGGCCGTTCTGCAGTGCGCGCTGGCAGGCATCCAAGACTCGCAACACGCGAAGTCCTTCCGCGCCGTTGCTAACTGGAGAGGTTCTGGACTCGATACAGTCAAGGAAATGCTGACATTCAGTCCGCAACGGCTCACTGTCTTCGAGGACAACAACTTCCCCCTCGGCTTTCACGGCTGTTGGTATGCGATTTCGCCATTCGACTTTGTGGGGGTACAGCACTAGCTTGTCCTCAGCGGTATCATCGAACACGGCCATCTTCTCGGAACCGACCACCACCAACTTTTGCTCTTTGACGGGATGTAGCCAGCTTACAAAGATGTGCGCCTGAACTCCGCTAGGGAAGTCGAAGTGACTCAACGTCACATCTAGTACGTCGTGACTAAGGTAGCCACCTCCTTGGCAGGACACGCGAGTCGGCATTTCATTGAGAAGCGAAAGTATCACCGAAATGTCGTGCGGGGCGAAACTCCAAAGGATGTTTTCTTCGGTCCTTATCTTCCCGATATTCAGCCGATTGGAGTAAAGATAGTTGATTCTGCCGAGTGCACCGTCGCGGATGAATTGCTGGAGTTTCCGTATGGCCGGGTGGTAACGCAGAATGTGGCCAACCATTAGGATTCTGCTTTTTGAGTCGGCCAGCCGGACCAGGTCTTCGCCGTGCTTCACATCGATGGCAAGCGGCTTTTCGACGAGGACGTCCTTCCCGGCCTCCAAGGCCGCTTTCGCGAGCTCGTAATGAGTCACCGCCGGCGTCGCCAAGGCAACCGCGGTAATGGAAGGGTCAGAAAGGACCACGCTGAATTCACGCTCGAACCTGACGCCGCGATACTGTGTCTTGTATTTTGTTTCGACAGACGCTTCCGCATCGCAGAGGACACTAAGAGCGCCAAGATCGTAGAAGTTTCGCACCAGGTTCTTGCCCCAGTAGCCGACTCCCACTACGGCGACGTTAGTTTTCGACTTCTTGAGGGGTACGCTTTGCATGAATGCTCTCCGTTAGAAGGCTCGTAGTATTAATACTAGTTCGACAAGTCCTCTAGCTCAAGTCCCCCGGCTTAAGCATCCTGTGCGGCACAAGCCGCCTCCGAAACCGTTGAGATGTGTGGGTTCGGTAGCGATGACAGCTTCAGTCTCCGTGATGAGGTGATAATGATAGGAGTCATGCGCGGGGGCATCGTGGATAATTCGCACGTCGTCTGTTTCTTTCAACCGTCTCAGTAAATTGCGTAAAAAGTTGCGGTTAGCTACTGCACCACCAGCGTAAGGTTCGTGTTGTGACTCAACGTTGTCGCGCCCGAAGTGAACTTTCCTGTCACTGTGAGATTGTAGGTACCCGGCCCGCCGCCTCCGCCGCTGCTCCCGCCACCACATCCTGTCCATGTGATTGAAAGAGCGAACAGGCACACGGAAGCCAACCCGCAGAGTATTCGACGACGGCGCTGCCCCCGCTTCCCGCCTGAGACCCCAACGATCACCAGTCCCGGCAAACCACCGAGAGCCAGCCATATGGCAAGCTTGCTGCCGGCCGGCGTGAAGCCGCCAGGTTGCGCTAAGCGCGCCGAGGTGCCGCCAGCCACGGTGACTGTGACCATGGTTGTCGACGAACCGTTGAGCGTAACCGAACTAGGCACCGAGCACGTAAATCCGGCTGGCACTCCACTACAAGTGAACGACACGGTCTGCTTGAATCCTCCGGCAGGCGCTATCGCAAGCGTGTACTTCGCAGTTCCTCCGGGCGAAACTGTGGCCGTGGTCGAACCAGACGAAGCCATCGAGAAATCCTGTCCCACACCTGTCAACGTTGCCGTCTGCGGACTGTTACTCGCACTATCCGTGATGATTAAGGTTCCGGTTCTGGTACCGCTCGAAGTCGGATCGAAAAATACACCCATGGAGCAACTCGCACCAGCCGCCAGACTATTTCCGCACGTGCTGAGCGGTGCAAAATCAGCGGGGCTAACTGTCACGCCGGTGATTATTAACAGGCCGCCGCCCGTATTATTTAGCATCACCGTCTGGGGCAGGCCGGAGGTCCCAACGTACTGTGCAGGAAATGTCACTGTTGGCGGTGACAGGCTCGCCACAGTACCAACCCCGGTGCCAGTCAAGGGCACACCCAACGGGAAAGAGTTACCGGTAACGCTAAGTCCAGCGTTCCGGACTCCGGACTGGCTCGGAGTAAAGGTAATATTGGCCTGACAGCTGGCGTTGGCCGCCAGGACCGCTCCGCAGGTGTTGTTCTGGGCGAAATCGCCGGCGTTCGCGCCCGTCAGGCTGATGCTTGAGATGTCGTACGTTGCATTGCCCGTATTAGTGACTGTAACGCTCTGTGGTGCGCTCGAAGTACCGACATTCTGCCGGGTGAAGACTACGCTTGAAGGACCGGAGGCAAGAGCCGCGTAGTTTCCTTGCAGCAGTACTTGAAAGTTGTCGATGGAGCTAAAGCCGGTATTTATGATCGCCGCAGCCAGATCAGTCTGGCCGTCGCCGTTGAAGTCGCCTGCAACTAAGGCTTCCGAAATACAATCCCCCTCGTCGCAGCCAGGTGGCGCTGTGGGAAAGATCGTTGCGTTTTGAAACGTACCATCTCCGTTACCGAGCGCGATGCCAACGCCGTTGCCCGAATTCGTAAACGCAGATGCCGCAAGATCGAGTTTGCCATCTGCGTTGAAGTCGCCTACCACAAATTCGAGCGTCTGATCTCCGATGTCCGCCCCTCCTCCCTGCCGAAACGTGCCATCGCCGTTGCCAAGTAAGACGCTGATGCCGACAAACTGTAATGATGAGGACAAGATCAGGTCAAGTTTGCCGTCTCCGTTGAGGTCGGCTGTGCGCATCTGCGGAGTACCGGGGCCGCTCCCCATAGAAACGCCGCTCGAAACTTGGAAGGTGCCGTCCCCATTGCCGATAAGGATGAAAAGAAAGGCGCCCTCGAAGTCGCTGTAACAAGCAAGCGCAATATCCAGCTTGCCGTCACTATTAAAGTCGCCCACTGCCATCGCATCGACCGCCGCCCCCTCCCCCTGGCCAGGCTCGTAATCCGTTGGCGCTTGAAATGTGCCGTCGCCGTTGCCCAAAAGGATCGCTATGATGCCTCCGACGTTAACCGCCAGATCGAGTTTTCCGTCACCGTTGAAATCGCCCGTGGCAACGGAGACGGGAGAGGCACCTGTCGCAGAAGTCTTCGCCACTTGGAAAGTGCCGTCACCGTTTCCCAGAAAAATGGAAATTGTGTTGTCCGACTTATTGACAACCGCGACATCGAGCTTGCCGTCCCCATTGAAATCAGCCGCAACCAACCCGTACGGCGCGTTCCCAGTGGGGTATTGGACAGGCGTCTGGAAGGTGCCGTCGCCGTTCCCCAGCGCAATCACCAGCGCATTCGTCGGAGTGTAAGCCAGCGAGGCCAAGTCGAGTTTGCCGTCTCCATTGAAGTCAGCGGCTATCATTGAATAGGAATACCCTGATCCAGGAGAGCTGCTATAGAGGCTGGAAAACACGAGGCTGGAAGCCTGATTCGCGATTTCGAAGTACATGACGTTCGACACACCACCGCCGGGAGCAGGGCTCGATACTGTGATAGAAGCCGTGCCCGCCGTCGCGATGTTCAACGCCGGGACTATTGCTGTCAGTTGCGAGCTGTTAACCAAGGTCGTGCTCAGAGGTGCGCCGTTCCAGTTGGCTACCGACGCGGAGACAAATCCAGTCCCGTTCACAGTGAGCGTGAAGCTAGATCCGCCGGGTGCAGTCGTGGTCGGCACCAGCGGTTGATTAATAAAGGGAACGGGATTTTGCGCCAACGCGGTCGCAAAGGCGAACAGCACGAACGGGCAAACGAAGCGGGCGGTCTTCATGGCTGCCCCCGGGACGTAATTATATTCCTGCTGGCCGGAGTAAACACCCCATTCGATAAAGAGTTGCGGTTAGCTACTGCACCACCAGCGTTAGGTTCGTGTTGTGAGTCAACGTGGTCGCGCCCGAAGTGAACTTTCCTGTCACCGTAAGATTGTAAGTGCCCGGCCCGCTGCCCCCGCCGCTACTCCCGCCGCCACATCCTGTCCATGGGGTTGCCAGAGAGAACAGGCACACGAATACCAACCCACAGACAATTCGACGGCAGCGACGCCTTACGACGGTTGAGCGACCCAGGATCACCAGCCCCGGCAAGCCACCAAGAGCTAGCCACATCGCTAGCCTACTGCCGACCGGCGAGAATCCGCCAGGTTGTGCCAGGCGGGCTGAGGTTCCGCTGGCTACGGTGACCGTGACCATGGTTGACGACGATCCGTTGAGCGTAACCGAACTGGGCACCGAGCACGTAAATCCGGCTGGCACTCCACTACAAGTGAACGACACCGTCTGCTTGAATCCTCCGGCAGGCGCTATCGCAAGCGTGTACTTCGCAGTTCCTCCCGGCGAACTGTGGCCGTCGTCGAACCAGACGAAGCCATCGAGAAATCCTGTCCCAAGCCGGACAACGATATGACCTGCGGACTGTTACTCGCACTGTCAACGACAGTTAGAGTTCCGTTTCGCGTGCCGCCAACGGTGGGATCAAAGAACACTCCAATTGAGCAACTCGCGTTGGGGGCGAGAGAATCACCGCAGGTGCTAAGGGCAGCAAAATCGGCGGGGCTCGCTGTGACGCTGGCGATCGTGACCGTGGTCTTGCTGTTATTAGTTAGTTGGGCGTTTTGAGGCAGCCCTGAGGTATCGACGAACTGGCTTGGAAAACTAAGTGTTGGAGGCGACAACGCGGCACTGCTGGAAGTCCCAGTGCCAGTCACGGGAACGGCAAGCGGTGCCGTATTCCCCATGACATTCACTGCGGCGTTTCGAGTTCCTGTCTGGCTGGGAGAGAAACTCAAATTCACGGTACAGCTTTTGCTGGCCGCAAGAGTAGCGCAATTGTTGCTTCCAACGGAAAAATCGCCCGCATTGGCACCGGTAACGCCGATATTGGACAAGTCGAAAGTCGTGTTTCCGGTGTTCAACAGGCTAAAGCTGTCGGGTACAAAGGACCCGACTTGTATCGATCCCCAGTTTAGGGTAGAAGGCAACGCCGCAAGTGCCGGCAGGTTTCCCTGAAGCAAGGTCACAAGGTTAGTGAAACTGTTATCGGGATTCGAGGTCACCAAATCCAACTGACCGTCGCCGTTGAAATCACCTGCTACCAACCCGAAAACAGAGCAAAAACAACCTCCGGGTTGGTTTTCGAGACTGATCTCGGTCGGATTTTGAAATGTGCCGTCTCCGTTGCCGAGAAACAGTGAAATCCCGCCACCTTGCGAGCCGTCCGTTTCCGCCAAATAAGGTCGCCTGTTACAATCGCACCAAGCAGCACGGTTGACGAGCCATACGTTACAGGGGGTTGAAATGTGCCATCGCCATTGCCAAGAAGAATCGTCAGCTCGCTACCAGAGCCAGCCCCACCAACGGTAGCCAAATCAAGTTTACCGTCTCCATTAAAATCCGCCGCCAGTGTGTACTGAGAAAATGGAGCCTGAAGTGGCGCGCCGCTCGTGAATTGAAATGTGCCGTCCCCGTTACCGAGCATGACGAAAAGCTGGGATTGGTTACCGGCGTTGTTGCAAAGGTACGCAATATCGAGCTTACCGTCTCCGTTAAAGTCACCCAAGGCCATTCCGACAACGGTGCACTACCCCTGAATTGGGGGATGTAGATTGTGGGCGTTTGAAAGCTACCATCCCCGTTGCCCAAGAGAATGGATACACCTGAATCTTGGATGGCTAATGCGAGATCAAGCTTCCCGTCGTGATTAAAGTCGCCAGCCGAAACCAAGAATGTCCCAGCTTGACCTGTGGCGAACTTCTTCGCCGCCTGAAACGTTCCGTCGCCGTTTCCAAGGAAAATCGAGCCCGTGTTGTCGGAGAGGCTGCCAACTGCGATGTCCAGCTTGCCATCCCCATTGAAGTCGGCGGCGACAAGTCCCCTGGGCTCAGTTCCTGTGCCTGTATGCACCGAAGGCTGCTGATACGTGCCATCGCCATTTCCGAGTTGAATCACGATGGCAGAGAGGACGTCAGACAGTAGGGCCAAGTCAAGTTTCCCGTCACCATTAAAGTCAGCCACTGCCATGTCATTCCCTTCCTCCACTTGTACTTGTCCGGGGGAATAACTGTAGAAGGTAGAGAACGCCAGCGTGGATATTGGGTTGTTTACCTCGAAGTAAATGACGTTGGAGACCCCACCGCCGGGAGCGAGATTGGTGACGGTGATAGAAGCAGTGCCAACTGTCGCAATGTTCAACGGCGGGACGATCGCGGTTAATTGCGAACTATTAACGAAAGTCGTACCCAGCGGCGTGCCGCACCGACGCGGAGACGAACTCCGTGCCGTTCGCCGTGAGTGTGAAGCTCGACCCGCCCGGCGCGACGGCATCCGGAACCAGCGGCTGATTAATGAAGGGAACGGGATTCGACTGCGCCAACGCGGTCGCGATGGCGAATAGCACGAACGGGCAAACGAAGCGGGCGACCTTCATGGCTGCCCCCGGACGCAATTATATTCCTGCCGGCCGGAGAGAACACTCGATTCGGTATAAAGTTGCGGCACATGTGCAGGCAGTCATTCTAATCGGTCCTCAGCGCTTATTCTTAGTCCAGTTAGGCCAGAAGATTAGTTGAAACGAACCAGTAACGTCCGTCTGGGCGGCTGCAGCCAAGGCCGGGAAATTCCAGGTTTCATACTGAACATATGCAGAAAGGCTCAAATCGTGGCGGAGTTTGATATCGCCGCGGACATTCACATCTTGCAGATGGCCCGGCAGGAATGCAGGGTCGACGTTGTTACGACGGTAACCTACCTGAAGCTGAGTCCGAGGAGAGAAGTTATAGGTTGCCCAGGCTTGTTCACCGCGACCTCTGCGGCCAATCCAGTTCCCCAACAGAATTCCATTGTTGGTGTAACCGGAGCGATATCTGTCGTCTGTATAGACAGCACCTGCGCCGAAGGAAGAGGGGATATTGTTGTCGGTCGTAACCCCCTCAAATCGCAGTTGCATCTTATGTAATTTCGGCAACTGTGGCAGAAAAATTCCAGGGTTTATCTGGGGCCGAGTCGATCCAATCGGAGAATATTCGTCAATAACCATTGAATCGGTATATAAGGTCACCCAGTTTCTCAGACCAGGCAGGCGATAGCTGAAGTCGAATTCTGAAAGCCTTTTGCCCGGGTTCGACGCCGCCGAGGCCTTGTGAGAATAAAATGTCTTCAGGAAATTGCCCCACGTGAACGGGTTCCCGGTACCTCCAAATTGCGCTGTGAAACCGAAGCCAAACTCGAAATTGTCGGTGGGCTTGAAACTGATCTTTGATCCCTGGACCCAGGGCTGAGACGGAAGACCGGGACCGATCCGGGCCAGAACGCCGGAAGCGGAAGAGAGCGACCAGAGTTGCCCCGAAAGTCGCGCCAGAAAGAACTCACTATGCACCGAACCCAACAGGCTCGAGAATAGCGGGATCCGGTACGGTGCGACGGAGTCGACACGGAACATCGGAAGCGGCTCAGCATTGTCGCTGAAGATCATCGGACCCGCTTCAGTTGGTCCCAGCCACAAGCTCTGTTGACCAAACGAGAATTGCAGGTTTCCCGTTTGAAATGATACCGTGGCATTCAACAATCGAAGTCGGTCGAGTTGTGGAACGCCATTGGGATCGATCACCGGAATGCCGTCGACAGTCGCTTCTGCCTGACGAGTTGCCGCAGATTCTGAAGGTACATCCGGCGCGTGCTGATACTCACCATTAATGTAGATTGCGAACGGCCCAGCCGTCGCCCACCCGGTTACCCCCGACACATTATTAAAACCGTTCGAATAGGGACGGCCGTAATCATTGACCATACTCTGGCCAAAATGGAATCCATCGGTCAAAGGAGTGCCACCGATCACCGTGCTTCGCGAGTAGAGAGACTCTATCGTCGCTCCCACATTTGGGGCGCCATCGAGGCGTGCAGTTTCCTCTCGGAACTCGTCGGCGAGCACGGTATAAATCTTCGATGCTTCGCTATTGTCACCGTCAGCATTTGCCAGACGCTCCTGCGCTTCTTCCATCAGGCGAGCGCATTCCATCCGCGTCCAGGGACGAATATTCAGAGCGGCGCTCCGAATGTACCCCATTGCGATGAGGCGCTCGAGCGCGGGATAAATCCAGCTATCGAGCAGGACATAGGGAGATGCCATGTTGTCGGGATTGCGAGTCTCCTCGCCTGTGTGATCAGGCAACAAGCTACCCCAACCTGACCCGCCCAGTTCTGGATCGTGATGAGCCCGATACACCTGGCGACCGAAATACCAGCCCAGCGCGCTCCCGACAACAACATCGGAGGGAAAGTGCTGTTGCGCGGTGACACGCGAGATGGTCACGGCCGACGCCATCCCGTAGGCCGCCATTTGGCTGATCCACCCCGGATACTCGTGGGCCCAGACACTTGCAATGGACCAGGCAATCGCCGAGTGTTCGGAGGGAAACGAAGCTCCTCCCCGAAAAAAATTGCCGTGCCGGTCTCCGTCGAGCGGACGTTGTCGCTCCGTAATCCCCTTAAGCAAGTAGGCCACCGCCGAACTGTCGATTGCAGCCTCGCCACTGAGCAGTCCGGTTTCCTGCAGATGATCGTTATGGGTCATGTGACCGATGAGGAATGAAGCCCCACCCAGACCGATCATCGAATAGGTTGCGTAATCTGAGATGTGAAGGCTGGTTTGCATATGGCTGGGGTTCACCTGCTTCGCCCACCAGCTATCGCTTGCAATGAATGCGGCGGTGACCCCGGCAGCCGGCAGAATCCACCTGAGATCTTTCACCTTAAGGCGTGTGGGAGCCGTCCAGAACTCTTTTTGGTCTCCGGCCAGATGCTTGAGAAATGGGGTAACCAGCCGGTTCTGCGGATCTTCTCCGGGTTGCAGTTGGTCTTCGTGTTCTGGCTTCGCCGGCGAGTTGGTTCTGCTAGAGGGGCTGCTAGACGAGGACGACTGCGGAGCAGGCACATCTTGAGCCCACAGGTGCAGAGCTGTCGCTGAAAATATGGCGAGGACAACGAGCCGGCACTTCATGTCTTAAATCTAGAAGACTCTTTCGATTGGGATGGTAGCATTCCACTGCATAAAGTACTCCGCATTATAAAGCAATCGACCTTCGTATGCGTCCCTCACTTCATTGTTTCTGGCGCCTACGAAATCGAGTGGCCACGCTTTCAACTCAATATAGCTGCTCCCACCACGAATTGCGAGAACGCGCCCATTGCCTGCTCCACAACTTCGGCGTGCCGCAATCGCCCAGCGACACAGACTCGCGTGACTTGCAACACCGCGATCCTCGCAATTTTTCTTTGATAGTGACTAAGATAAGCTTGGTTTCTCTGTCGGGGTAAGTTTTGTCAAGATTCTTGCAACTCCCCCGGGCCACCGGGTTAGGGACACCGAGAGCCAGGCTCTCAGACCTGCAATTGACGGCCACGGTTCCGGCCTCAAACGTCATCGCTGCAGGTACGGCTGCAATCACGGTCAAGAATCCGGGCAACCCAAATTCGCAGCCTCTGATCTTTGAGACCACGAATCCAGTTTCCGCCGTGGGCTTCGCACGCACTGATCTCAGCGGCGGGGATGGTTGTCCCTCCCTGACGGCGGACTTCAATGGCGATGGAAAACTGGACTTGCTGCAGTGCGGCCGGAACCAATATACGGTCCTGCTAGGTAACGGCGACGGGACGTTTACCCCATTGCCCCCGGTTTCCTTGCCACAAAGTCTCGGGGACAGCGTGGTCGGGGACCTCAATAATGACGGAAAGCTCGACGTTGTCAGTGGTGCGGCCTGCTGTTCCTTTGGTTGAATCACGATCTTGCTTGGCAATGGCGACGGGACATTCCAATCGCCAGCCACCATTTCTAGCGACCCGCCGGTAGCGTTGGCACTCGGCGACTTCAACGGCGACGGCCGGTTAGACCTGGCAGTCGGGTTCGTCAGCAGCGCAGAACAGCAACCAGACTATATCTTGATCTTCTTGGGCAATGGCAATGGTACTTTTCAGAGTGGGATCGAATACACTTTCCCCGATCAAGCGCAGCTCCGCACAATCGCCATGGGAGATTTCAACCGAGATAACAAGCTCGATCTAGTTGTAGCGACCAACGACGGTAACTTCCTCATGCTCGGTAACGGCGATGGCTCGTTCCAGAACCCTCAAGCCGTTGCACCAGCCTCAAACACCCCGGCGGCCGCTATCGCCGATCTCAACGGCGACGGCAAGTTAGATCTGGTGGTCACAACGGCGTCTGCTGCCGGGGTACTTCTTGGCAACGGCGACGGAACCTTAGGGACGGAGACAACCTTCCCGGCCCCAGCATCGCCTACCCCAATTCTTATCGGCGATGTGAACGGGGACGGAAAACCAGACCTGATTGTCAGCTCCTATAACGGGGCGGGCGGACCACTTTCCATTCTTCTGGGCAACGGGGATGGCACCTTTCAAGCGTATTCCGACTTTCCCATTTCCGCAGACGCCTTCATCGTGTTCTCAGTCGGCGATTTCAATCAAGACGGCAAACTCGATCTTATCGCCGACACGGGCATTGATTCTGTTTTGCTGCAGACCACGGTTTCCCTACCCATTCAGCCCTTGAATTTCCGGAGTCAGGACGACAACAAGACGAGCAATCCTCAGACCGCCACCATCACAAACCTGGCTTCTTCAGCCCTGCAGATCAATTCGATTCAGATTGTGGGAGCGAATCAGAGCGATTTCGCAATTCAATCCAACAACTGTGGTTCGATTCTGCCACCGGGCCAGAGTTGCAATGTTGCCATCACGTTTACGCCGACGGCAAAAGGACCGCGCAGTGCGTCCTTGCAGTTCAATGACAATGCTCCCGCCAGTCCGCAGTCAGTCGGCCTCCTTGGTACCGGCATTGGAACTGCGCCTCCAGCCGTCTCGCTTTCCCCGACCAGTCTCACCTTCTCCGATCAGGTTGTTGGAACCACCAGCAAACCTCTGCCTATCACTCTTACCAATACTGGCGATCTGACCCTGAGCATAAATGGCATTGTGTTCGAGGGAGCGGATCTAGGTGACTTCGGGGAGACAAATGATTGCGGAGACGTCACCGGCGGATCGCAGTGCACAATTAACGTGACCTTCACTCCGGCTGCGCAGGGCGGGCGAAGCGCTACGCTCGGGATAATCGACAATGCAAGTAACAGCCCTCAAGCTGTGCCCGTGAGCGGCAGCGGGGGACCTGCAGGCCTTGGATTGGGAGTTCCCTCCGGAAACCCAGACTCGGAAACGGTTTCGGCGGGTTCCACGGCGAAGTATACGCTGGCAATCGGAGGCGGCGGACTAGGCGGGACGGCTACCTTGGCCTGCGCAGGTGCTCCGACCGGGGCAACTTGCTCGGTTCCAGTTACCGAGAAGGTGAGTGCCACGACGGCATCGACGTTTACCGTGAGTGTTTCAACCAAGACACCAAGCGGCGCCGCATTGCAGCGCAAGACTTCGCCCTTGGCATGGTTCTGGGCAACGTTGCTGATCGGGATGGTGTGGCTACCGGTCAGTGGACGCTCTTGGCACCTTGCACGAAGAGGCGCCGTAATAACATCTCTCCTGTTAGTTACGTTCCTAACTTCGTGCGGGGGAGGAAGTGGCGGGGCAAACGGCGAAGGCAGCGGCTCGGGCGGAACTCCGGCTGGCACTTACCCTCTGACGGTCACAGCCACCATGGGCGGCACCAATCAATCGCAGAAGCTAGTTTTGAAGGTCAACTGAGAGGACTCAGATTGGGTCACCCCGGGCCGATGGACGAAATTAAGTTGCTTGATTTATAGTCCGTAACGCAGACTTTCTGCGATGATCGCCAATATGCAATTTCCACCGACATCATCTGGGATGAGGCTTCATGGCCTCTATGAGCTCTTTCGCAGGGCAGGAATGAAACCGGCAGACTGGGGAAGATGCCAGATTTCGATGAACGCGGGTTGCCTCGAAGTTCGGCTCGGATGGGATGACCGCAAAAGGATTGAGTTTCCGGTTTTCTCGGCGAACGCAGTCTCTTGCCGGACAGCCCGACTGAAGTGGATGTTCCCGCCTGTGGATCGATTGCACAAGCTGGTTCCGGATTTCATCTTGCCGCACCACCCTGAACCGGTGCCAGAAGGCCATTTATTTGAGCAGTTAGATCAGGGCAATATCCGGTGTAAAACAGATCTCCCGCTTATCGCGCTTGCGGTGTTGTGCCGATGGGAGGAAGTCCAATCGTCAGAACGGGATGAGCACGGTCGATTCCCAGCCGGCGCGAGTGTAGCTCGCCAAGAGGGCTTTCTGCATCGGCCGATCGTGGATGAGTATGGACTGGCACTCGAGCAGGCGCTGAAAGTGCTTTCTCCCGGATGGACGGCCGCGCGGCGGGAACCTCGCGTCAAGCTCTCCCATGACATTGACGGAACGGGGGTTCCTTTTCAGTTTCGGACCGCAGTTGGCGCAACGCTTCGGCGTCGGAGACCGCTGGAAACGTGTCGATGGCTCTTGAGCCTGGTTCCGGTCGTGGATCCGCCGCCCTTGCGCACAGTCGATCGCATCGTGCAACTCTCGCTCGACAGGGGGCTTGACTCCGCAGTCTACTGGATGGCCGCCAAGCCATCGCCGTACGATCCAGGCTACTCACTTTTGGAGCCTAGGGTCCAAAAGCGCATTCAGAAGTTTCGAGAACGGGACGTGGAGATGGGGATTCATCCAGGCTATTTCAGCTTTGGAGATCCGCTGATGCTTCGGAACGAGGTGAATGAATGGCAATCGGCGATCGACGAGAGGCCGATTGGCGGGCGACAGCACTACCTGAGGTGGCTCCCGGCTACGTGGAACGACTGGGAGAATGCAGGACTTTCTTATGACAGTTCAGTGGGTTATGCCGATTGCATCGGGTTCCGGGCTGGCACGTGCGTTCCTTATAGGCCCTGGAACCTGGCCGAGGATCGCGCCTTAAATCTTCTGGAGATTCCGTTACTGGTGATGGACGGCACGCTGGTTGTGTACATGAGATTGAAGAAGGAAGAGGCCATCGTCCAGGTCAGGAACATGGCGGAAAGATGCCTGATGGTCGGCGGTGTCTTCACTTTTCTTTGTCACACCGATTGGATCACTGAACCTGAATTCGGAGAGAACTTTTATTTGTCACTCATCGAGGCCATGGGGACGCACGGTAGGCTCAATTGGTTGGATGATTTGACTAGGCAGCGCCAGGTTGTTCATCCAGCCTTCGCAAAGTTTCGAGAGGCCGACGGTGTCGCCTCTTGAGGAATTGCCTTGGGCATTCCAACCCAGCCGTGCGCCCATCCGCTGCTTGGGTCTATACTCCCGCTCCGAGTTCGCACTCGCTCGATCTGGTTCGATTGTGTGATACTCGATAAAATCCAGTCATGCAAAATGAAATTACGATCGCCTCGCTTGAAGCTGACTTTGTGAAGCTCGGTCTTGGCAGAGGCGATGTGGTTTATATCAGAGCGAAATTGAGGGCTGTGGGAAGGACGACTCGCGAGTCATTTATTCAGGCGCTCTTGAATGTGGTGGGGGAGGAGGGAACTGTCATCAACATCGCGTTCACCGTCTCCGCCTATCCATGGAGACTTTCGAGTTTCCCGCCATTTACAGCTGAGACACCATCTTATGCGGGAGCCTTGTCCAATTCTATGCTGCGGTACCCCGGCGCGCACCGAAGCCTGCATCCGCAATGTTCCTTCGTTGCGATTGGAAAGCATGCCCGGTATATCACCTCTGACCATGGGCCAGAGTCCGGCGCATACGAGCCTATCCGCAAGCTGATTGAGTTGAAAGGAAAAATGATGGTTGTCGGTTGCGTCGAGTCCAGCCCGGGATTTACAACCGCGCATTTAGCTGAATGTGACTTAGGGTTGAACAAACGGGTCATCGCGCCCTGGCTTGCCTCCAGTCGCTACGTTGATTCCGATGGGAGTGTGAGGACATTCAGGCGAAAGGACCCGGGATTCTGCTCCGAATCTTACTGGAAATTCTACGCGCACTATGTACGGAACGAAGTGTTATTAGCCGGGTTCATTGGTCGGGCTTATTCTATTTGTGCCGATGCGGAACAATGTTACACAATCGAAAAAACAATTCTTGGGAAGAACCCTGGATTCAATGTTTGCGACTCACCGGATTGCGGGAAGTGCAACCTGCTGCGATGGGACAGAGTTCACAACTGGCCAACGTTCTTATTTCGAAGAGTTGCAGGTCTGCACCGTGCGGCGAAGAGACGCAAGCAGAGGACTGAGGAGACGCACCCCTGAGGCGATCAACCACCCTTTGTCATTGCGAATTATCGCGTCAAGAGGCGCTCTCCACTATAAGATTGACTGGCACGGGAGACCCGCTCCATATCTCCCCAAGAAGTGAGTGAAAGCGTTGACTACAGCACGGTTCGTTACTTGCCCTTATTGCGCATTGCAAATTCTTTCAAACCAAGTGAACGGCCAAAAGGGACTCTAATGAATTCAGAATGCCATCCGGCGAAAGATTGGATTGAGAGCGAAGGTATTCTTGGCTTCCTATGTGGGCAGAAAAAGCGGAGGGAAGCCCTATTCTCTTGAAAGGCACCGAATTACCTGATTCTGCCAGACACTCGGCGACCGCGCCGCCCAAGCCGCCAATTATGCTGTGTTCTTCGAGGGTCACAATGGCTCGCGTCTCTCGGGCGGCGGCCAAAACCGCGTCGTCATCCAGGGGTTTGATGGTGTGCATACTGAGAACGCGCGATTGAATTCCCCGAGCGGCCAACGTGTCCGCTACATGTATTGCGTTTTGCAGTAATGCGCCTGTGGAGATGATTGTAATCGCGTCTCCGTCGCGAACTTGAATCGCCTTGCCTAGCTGAAACTTGACGGCCGAATCGTGGATTATCGGCTCTCCAGCGCGCCCCAGCCTCAAGTAACACGGGCCCGGGTGCGCTACGATCGCGCGAGTAGCTGCTCGTACCTCAACGGGATCGGCGGGAGCTACCACGGCCATTTCAGGAAGCGCGCGAAGAACCGCAATATCTTCGGTGGCGTGATGGGTCATGCCTAGGGGACCGTAGGAGTATCCACCGCCCACAGACACGATCTTCACATTTGCCTTGTGATAGCACACGTCATTGCGTATCTGCTCAAAGCACCTCAAAATTGGGAAATTCGCAATCGAATACGTAAACACGATCTTTCCGGTCACCGCAATGCCTGCGGCGACTCCAGTTAGATTCTGTTCCGCCACACCAACATTAAGAAATCGCGCCGGAAATTTCTGAGCGAATGGCTCGACCACGCCAAACCCAATATCCGCCACGAGTAGATAGATCCGATCGTCACCCTCCGCCAGTTCCATTAGGGTTGTAAAAAATGTGCCTCTCAATTTATGACTCTCCCAGTTCAGCAAGAGCCAGACGAAGTTCTCCCTCGTCCGGCGAGCGATAGTGCCACAGAAGTTTGTTTTCCATGAAGCTGACACCTTTCCCTTTCAGGGTGTGGGCGATAATACAGGTGGGGCTTCCGGGCCGAGCTGGAATCTCTCCGAAAGCGTCTTCGATTTGCGCAAAGTCGTGACCGTCAATCTCCAGAACCGACCAACCGAAAGCACGCCACTTTGCAGCCAAGGAATCGAGATCCAACACTTCTTTCACCGTTCCAAGACTTTGGATCTTATTGTAATCGACGATCGCAACCAGGTTATCCAGACGATGGAAGGGTGCGAACAAGACTGCTTCCCAAGTGGATCCTTCATCGCATTCTCCGTCACTGAGCATCGTGAATACTCGAAAAGGGCGGCTCTCTCTTTTCCCGACAAGCGCCATTCCACAGGCCAGCGGCAATCCATGACCCAAAGAACCTGTAGAGACTTCCGCGCCAGGGACGCCAACGTGAGTCGCATGGCCAGCGAGGCGCCCACCGTCGACGCAGAACTCATCCAGCCAGGACTCTGGAAAGAAACCGCGTTCAGCCAGCACGGCATACAGGCCTGCACTGGCGTGGCCCTTGCTGAGGATGAAGCGGTCTCGTTCAGTCCAATCCGGCTGAGCCGGATCAATCCGCAATATCTTTTCGTAGAGGACGGCCAAAATATCTACAGACGAAAAAACGGACCCAACGTGTGAACTCTTGGCGCGATGGATCATCTTTATGGCGCGCCGACGAATGCGGTTTGCAAGAAGTTCCGTCGAGGCCGTGGCCATTGAAGCTGTTGAGCTATTCACTTTGTGCTCCGACCTCCCGATCTTTTTCAAGTTTACTCATTTGACCGTGCATTTTTTCCCAGGCAAACCAATCATTCCAGTAATTCGCCCGCACCGAGTCTCTGAACAGACCATCAACAGGCGCCACTGTGTGCTGGAGTTCCTGCCAACTCACCCGGACATAAGGATGAAAGATAGTCAAGGTCTTCTTTCTCTTCTAGAGTAAGCTGCCAATCAACACCCTTCAGGTTGTCTACCAACTGTTGCCGATCTTTTATTCCGACCAACACAGCCCCCACCTCAGGATTATCGAGAACCCACCGAATCGAAACCGCTGCAAATGGCCTGTCACGTTTACGGCTAATCAAACGGATGGTATCCAACACCCTTTGCTTCTCCTCGCGATCTTTCTCGGAGAAATAAGGGCTCCTCCTGCGGACATCTTTAATGCCGACTGCCTCCCCAATTGTTCGCCGCCCCGCAAGTAAACCCTGAGCTAGCCCTGAGTGCGCCAGAATGCTAACATGCGACGAGGCACACCAGGAAAAGATCTCTCTTTCCGGTTCACGACGCAGCAAATTAAAAGCAACCTGCTGTGAGACGATCGGAAGAATCGCTTGAGTTTGCCGCATCAGATTCAGAGAAAAATTGGACACCCCCAAAAACTGGAACTTTCCTTGCTCGCGACATTGAGCAAGCGTTTCTAAGGTTTCTTCAATGGGGGTGGCAGGATCTGGCCAGTGAATTTGATAGAGAGGAATACTATCCACCCTTAGCCTCTTTAAACTGGCTTCAAGGGATTGCAGTACCGAGCTTCTCCCTAAGTCACGATGCACCCTGCGATGCTCGTCCCATACCAACCCACACTTAGTAGCGATTACAACGTCGTGGCGTCTTTCACCCAAAGCCAGTGAAAGCAATTCTTCGACTCGCCCCAATCCGTAGACGTTCGCTACATCAAATAAATTGATGCCGCTATCCAGTGCGGCATGAACTGCAGACTTCCACTCCACCTCATCCACTGGTCCGTAGTCATATCCGCCAGCAGGACCACCTCCGAAACCAATCCGCGAAATCGAAAGAGGAGTTTTCCCAAGTCGCCGATATTCCATTTATCGCCTCAAGATTATGCAAGCTAGAGTCTTAAGCAAAATCTTCATATCTTCTCTCAAAGATTGTTGTCTAACGTAAGCAAGGCGCAAACGATTCTTCTCTGGCCTAAACTTTTCGATAAACACCCGATGGGGCTCCTCCGAACCCACCAGTTCATTGAGATTGCGAAATTGGATTGAAGCATAGTCTGTAATTCCGGGCCGAACTGAAAGAATGAGCTTTTCTTCGCCCTCGTAGGCTGAGGTGTGCTCGTCGAGTTCTGGCCGCGGACCAACCAAACTCATGTCCCCTGCGAGGACATTCATCAACTGAGGCAATTCGTCCAACTTGTTTCTTCTCAGAATCTTGCCAATCCGTGTCACTCGCGGGTCATCTTTTCCAGTTGTTCCGCCAAGGCTCTCCAAACCGACAACCATAGATCGGAATTTCCATATGCGAAAGGGTTTTCCATACCTCCCAGTACGCACACCTCGATAGAAAACGGGGCCATCGGAATCCAGTTTGATCCCGACTACAATCAAGAAAAGGAGAGGGGAGATTAATATCAATCCGAGAGCGGACAAAAACAAATCAACGGATCGTTTGACCAATTGCTCCAAGGGTCCCAAGCCCTCCACAGCTTCTTCTCTTACCGTGGCTTTGAGAACAGTATCCCTCCACGGCCATCCGGAATCAATCGTACCTGAATGCTTCGACTGTCCAGGAATTCGTGCACGGCCTTCTTGCAACCGTAGCAGGAACCGTAATCGTCGACAATGATGTATCCGCCGGGCGATACATGATCGTAGCAATTGTGCAAGCAACAAAGCGTCGACTCGTACCAATCGCCGTCGAGGCGCAAAAGCGCAATCTGATCTATCCGGTCGCGATAGAGAGGCAAAGTATCCTGAAACCACCCTTCGACCAGGCAAACAGAATCTCGGCTCAGCCCAAATTTCGAAAATAGGACTGACTCCACCATACTCTTCGTGCCCAAGCAAGATCCGCGGACGAGGGGCCGGATATGCTCTCCAGTCACTTCTTTCCCTTCACCAAAGTCTTCCGCAGTTGGATCCGGAATGCCCTGAAACGAATCGAACAACCACATTCTGCGCCTGCTTGGGTCCATTCTCGCCACCATCGCCATAAGGGCGGAACAACCCCCTTGGGCCACTCCGCATTCGACAAAATCTCCCGGAATCCCCGCGGCCATCACGGTAGTCGCAGCATCATAGGTAGCTTCGAGGCCTGGAGTTCCCACCAATGAATATGGCATGACGCTATGGACTATCTTTGAGCGCATCCTCCCCGCGGGGCTGCTAAAAATAGATTCATACAACAGGTGACGCGAATAGGACAACCGTAGCATTCCCTTGTACGTACGGAAAGAGAACTCATACATGGGCTCGTAAACTGCTTCCGGGAGAAAAGATTGAGCCGCCCCTAGAACTGACTTCAAAGTCTTGATTAGTCGACTTCGTCGAAATACCGGCGTTTCGCTGGAACAATCACCGGCCAGAGTGAGTGTGTCCGATTGAGAAAACAATTTCATTTCTTCGACCTCGCATCGGGGAAAAGAATCTCAATAGTGTAATATGGAGTCACAGCCGTCTTCGATTTGCACTGCGCGGCTTCATGTTGGAATAGGCACTGCGATCTACCGCCTAGTGACCGCAGACTTCAAGGCGTTCCGTAGGTTGCGGCATCGACTTTCCCACCCCTCGGAATTCATCATCGACCGAGATCAACAGGCTCTCCAACCGGGCCGCAAGCGTCGCAATGTCAAACCGTTCTCGGGCACAACGGAGTCCGTTTCTGCCCATTTCCGCGCGTTGCTCCGCCGTCATTTCTTCAAACTCGCGGATGGCAGCAGCAAGAGCACCAGGGTCTTCGGGCTTAACAACGATGCCGCATTGAAACTCCTTCACCACGTTATTGCTGGGATTGCCAGCGAACAACACTGGTCTGCCAGCCGCAACGTAATCGCATAGTTTGTTGAAGCTAACGCCATACCGATAGAGTTCAGGAAGATCTTGCATACAAAGGATAAACGCGTCCGCTTCCTCCATGACTCGAAACAATTCTGTCTTGGGGACAGCATCGCGAAATTCCACGTTACGAAGGTTCAGGTCCCTAGCCAATTGAACCAGGTTCGGTTTTTCTTGGCCGCCACCCACGAATACAAAACGAGTACGTCGGTTGCTTTGCTGTTCGATTTGCGCAGCCAGCAATACCGTTTCAAGCGCAAAAGCCTCCACGTGGCCGCCAGCATAAACCAACCTGCAGGACCCCGAAATTTCCCCGCTATACGGTCTCAAAGCAGCATAGCGGGACATCTCAAGACCGTTGGGGATCCAAATTACCTGCTCCTTCGAGATTCCGTACCGTGTAAAGTATTCCGAAGCGCCGGGAAGAACAGTCATGATCCTCACCGCCCGACAAGCGAGAAATCTCTCCAAGCGGCTCAGTCCTCGCGTAACGAAGCTCTTCGGAGACAGCCGGCCGAACTGAATCATCGTCAACGGCCAAAGGTCTTTCACTTCGAAAATAAATGGCTTCCGTTTCGCGACAGAAACCCCATAGGCGCTAAGGGATGCCAACGGGTGGAACGTAGTGCCAATAATCACATCAGGACTTTCGGGCAGCTTTCTTGCCGTCCAATAGGCCTTCCACGCAAAACTGCACATATTGAAGGCGCGTTTCCAATCGTTCTTCTTGTACGGCGGTGTTTTTATCCATATGAATCTGACTCCGTCATATTCTTCCGCACGCCAATTTTCACCTCCTTTTAACCTGATCTCCTCAAACTTATAGTGGCTAAAGCCAGCCGCGAAAAAAGTGACGCGATGGCCTTTCTCCACAAGTCTCCGGGCGAAATCGTGTTGCGTAGTAAATTGTTGGTCTGGTGTAGAAGCGTACTGAGAGAACCACCAAATGTTGAGTCCCCTGTGTTGTCCGTGGTTTCGCATGTCGTGAAATTATCGAACGTGATTAATGCCAAATCTCCGATCAATCAAATCCGCTTTGAGCACAGTTTATTTATTACACGGTCCGACGTCGTTCCGCAGCTCGGGCTCAATGGTCTCGTTCAGGTCACCGCGAATGCGCGCGCCCATAGCTCCAGGCTTAGAACGCGAAAGGCCTCCACCTCAGTCAGACTGCTTGATTTGCCAGCAAGAAAAGCATCGAATTCGTCGTGGACCTTGTTCCTTGAAAGGATGCGGCTCATTTTGAGGTCGGGTTCGTGAATCATGGATCTAATTGTTCCACGAGTGTCGTTCCGCAGCCATTCTCGCTGAGGCGTCGAAAACCCCAATTTGCTTTTTCGCAACCGCACCGTCTCTGGCAAAACTCCACGCATGGCTTTGCGGAGGATCCATTTTGTCCAACCGTCGCGGAGTTTTAATGACGGCCTACAGTTTACAGCGAAGCTCACGAGTTCGTAGTCGAGCATCGGCACTCGCGCCTCAATGGAGTGGGCCATGGAATTTCGGTCTTCGTAATGGAGTAGTGCCGGAATGCTGAAGTGGCTCAAGTCATCCTTTTGACGCTGGCGAAGACTCACCCCGGGCCCGAGTCTCATCTCAGCGGACTTGTGATTCGCAGAAGTTAGCGCCGGACTACCAACCCGGGCGAGCAGAGCCTGCTTAGGCCCATAAGAGAAAGGGGCATACCTTTTTGCGCTACTCCAGCTCCATCGATTGTGACTAACATTTCGGATCCAAGCGATACCCTCGGAAAGAACGCGCGGGTTCGCGGATTTGAATAGATGCCATAAATAGAAAATGTAGAACTTCCGATAGCCACAGAGGATTTCGTCTCCTCCCTGCCCGTCGAGCAGCACAGGAATGCGGGCCTGTCGCGCTGCCCGCATCACGCACCATTGCGCATAAACACTTGTCCCAGCGAACGGTTCGTCCTGGTGCCAGATCAGGCATTCTAGGTCATCCCAAAAACTTTGATCTTGAGGAAAAACATAGTGTGGAGTCGCACCGGATGAACGGACTATATCCTCCATATAACGGCGCTCGTCTATGGCTGGCTCATCGAAACACGAAGAGAAGGTATGAAATTCTTTTGCCCGTTTGGCTTTGCTCGCTAGCATGACTACAGATGACGAATCCAATCCACCGCTGAGGCACGAACCTACCGGGACGTCGCTACGCAATCGCCAATTCACCGCTCTTTGCAGATGTGTTAGCAATCGTTCAACGGCGTCCTCTTCGGGCATATCATCTTCCGGTTCGATTGGTAGTTCCCAATATCTGGCGATCTCAGCCGAGATCGTAGGGCTCGTGAGGTCAATCGTCATCGAATGCCCCGGCAAGAGTTGGAGAATACCGGCAAAGAAGGTGTTTTGCGAATGGTCTTGCACGCCCTGCTCCAGATACTGCAAAACAGTACTCTCGTCGGCAGTTCGTGGCACGCCGGGATAAGCGAGGATTTGTTTAATTTCCGATCCGAAAACGAGGCGAGTATCCTGGACGAAATAGTAAAACGGCTTTACGCCGAAGCGGTCTCGCGAACAAAAAAGCTTGCGTTTCTTACGATCCCAGATCGCAAAGGCCCACATGCCATTAAATCGCTTTACACAATCCTGACCCCAACGCCGGTATGCTCTTAAGATGACCTCGGTGTCAGTGTGCGTGCGAAACGACTCGCCCTCTCCTTCCAACTCGTTGCGAATTTCGAGATAGTTATAAATTTCTCCGTTGTAGGTGATCCAGAAGTCACCATTGTCGATTTGCATCGGCTGGAGACCAAGCTCAGAAAGGTCCAGAATTGCAAGGCGGCGAGCCCCAAGCCCCAGAGACGGTCTCTGAAGAATAGGAGAAGTGTCCCGATTGTAAATGCAGTCTCCAGCAGAGCCTGAGTGGACATCGACAAACACAAAACCGCGCCCGTCAGGCCCCCGATAGCTCACCAGATTCGTCATGGCTATGAGAATCGCTGGGTCGAAACCTTCAAGGGCCACAATTCCGGCTATGCCACACATGTAGTGTCCAAGAGTATTCGATAGAGTTGGAGAAGCTTTTGTTCTTCGCTGGACCAGTTGTACTTACTCAACACCGCTTGGCGTCCTCGTTTCCCCATCTCTTCGGCCTCTTCAGGATGGGTAAGAATAAACTCGATAGCCTTCGCTATTCCGACAGGGTCATCCGGTTGCACCAGAAGTCCACACTTCGCACCCTCCACGACCTCGCGAAATCTCGGGAAATCGGACGCAATGATAGGAATACCGGCTGCCATATATTCAAACATCTTGACGGGTGCAGACTCTAGATAAGCAGGGGTTGGTTTCAAAACGACCAACCCAGCACGCACGTCTGCCAGCAAACTGGCTACGCCGGCACGATCCAAAACCCCCATCACACACGTTCGGGCCCATCCATTCATTCCACCTAGATCTTCCCTCAGGGTAGACGGAGAAAAATTACCCGCTAGTTTCAAAGCCGCTCGCAATCCCTCTGGAAGTAGGGACATGGCTTGAATCAACTCTGGGAGACAGCGATCTGTCGAAAGCACCCCTACGTAGGCGACAGCAATGCCCCGATGATGCCACGCAGGCTGGGCCGTAGCTTGAAACTCCTGCAGTATAGGGTAGTTACTTACCACCACCTGGTGCTGATCTCGAACAAAGCGCCATGAAATTGGGACCGTCGCCGCGACTACGCCGGAAAATAATCGAGAACTTAGTGATTCAATTCTGCTGGCTGTCCACGCCATCGGACGACGAAAAACTCTCGGAATGTAATGCTTCGCTGCCACATCGGCTGAAACGTCTTCATGTACGTCGTAAACAACCGTTTTCCCCCTCATGCGCAAGAGTAGCCCCACCGGCAGCAACTCTGGATCATGAAAATGATATAGGTCTGCATCCTGGCGAATAGCTGCTCGGTAGATGGCCCAGGCTCCCCATATCATGCGAGATAGACGGCCGCGCGCCTTGGGCAACGCACGAATCTGGACTCCTTCTATAGTCTCGTCCTGATCATGACATGCAATCAAGGTTACGTGGTATCCGGCCCGAGCGATCGATTTGCATTCCTTGTGAAAAATCCGTGCATCGAAAGCCGGATGCACCGTAGTGAGGTGAGTTATATCACCCGCGACTTGCCGTGATGTTGTTCGAGTGGACACGGTTTAGAAACGAGGGTACACTAACCGTTTAAGCTCGACCGTCAGTGCAGCCTGAATTCTAGGTGGCCCTCGCAGACGGAGCAGTCGAAACTGCGAGTACTGCGTCAGTGGACTGCCTTGGCCTCGGAGCCAAGCAGGTTCTTGCCCACATTTCTAGAGAGAGCCACCTCCAAACGGAAGTGTACAACCACGTTTCGCCGCTCAAAAACCGGCGCCACACCGAATCGACGATCATCGGATCGCACCATTCTCTCTGCTTGAATTCGGTGGCGGAAAAGACATCTTCGACGTACGGGCGCAGAGCTCCACTGAGCCAGGAGACCTCAGGAGGGGCAAACCCTAGCTTATCTTTGCGATTACGAATTTCCTCCGGCACGATCCCTATAATGGAGTTCCTAAGCACGACTTTCGTCGTACTACCGGAGATCTTTTGCTCAACCGGTATGGCAAAAAGAAACTCTACCAGTCGATGATCTAGGAATGGAAGGCGCACCTCGCGCGAAAAAGCCATAGAGTTGCGGTCCACGTAGCGCAAAAGCTGCGGCAAAATGGTTTGCGTCAGGGTCTCATAAAGCGACTGGTGCACATCGTCACGGAATTTCCGAGCTATCTGCATCGGCGGCTTGTGCCACTTCCTCTTGAACTCCTCGCGGAGAGCCCTGGGCCTCCGTCGTTGCATAATGACAGACCGCAACTTCACGGGCAGCAGGCTAGAGAAGACCACCGGCATAAGTTGTCGGCCGTGGTTTGCCATATAACTCAGAAGAGAGGTAATCGCGTCCGCAAAGCGAACGCGTTTCAACAGATACGTGTAATATGCAGCAAAGTAACTATGATAACCAGCCAGAATTTCATCACCGCCCTGGCCATCGAGCAATACAGTCACACCGCATTCTTTTGCCAGCCGCATCACGCACCACCCAGCGTAGATGCTAGAACTGTAAAAAGGCTCATCCTGGTGCCAAGTGAGTGCTTCCATTTCCTCTGGCAGCCGGCCGGCATCCGGGTAAACTTGATGGCCCTTCACGTTCCCCCATCGTGTCATGAGTTCGATGTATTTCCCTTCATCAAACGCAGGATCTGAGAATCGAGCTGAGAAAGTGTCCTGCCTGCCTCCCACTCTGTTCCTTGCAATCAAACCAACAATTGTGGATGAATCAAGCCCTCCCGATAGGCTAGAGCCGACGGGAACATCGGATCGCTGACGAATTCGAACAGATTCAGACAATATGTCTAAAAATCGTTCGGCATATTGCCTCTTGTCAGACAGGCGAATCTCCCGCCCTGGCTCAAGGTCCCAGTAGCGCCAAGTCTTAAGAGAACGCTCCCGCCAGGAAAATCTCAGGGCATTCGCAGCTGGAAGAGAAGAAATGTCTGCGAACATGGTTTCGGGACTGGAATTACTCTCGCGGTTAACCAAATAACCGTATACTGCGGAACTATCTGCGCGAGGCGAAAAGAAGTTGCCGGCGACGAGGGCCTTGATTTCGGAGCCAAACGCAAGAAACTCTCGTTCTTTGTCTAAATAGTAGAAGAACGGTTTCTCTCCGAATCGGTCGCGGGCAGCAAACAGTTCTTGCCTATTTTCATCCCATATAGCGAAGGCAAACATCCCGTTTAGTCGACCCAGGCATTCACTTCCCCAAATCTGATAACTCTTCAGTAATACCTCGGTATCAGAATGTGAACGGAAACGACATCCCATTTTCCTGAGCTCGTCGGCAAGTTCGACATAGTTGTAAATCTCACCATTGAAGGCAATGGCCAAACCGCTTGCTTCATCCACCATGGGCTGATGCCCACTCACTGATAAATCCAGAATCGCCAACCGCCTGCTTCCGAAACGTGCAGTCCCCCCATGAGATTCCCAGACCCCGGCATCATCGGGCCCACGATGTGCAATACTGTCCCGCATCTCAACGAACAAACTGGCCGAAATTCTGCGAGTTCTCCCAACAACGCCTACGATTCCACACATTTATTCTCCCCCAGCAAGAACTGCCCGGTGTGAGTCCGCTGAATGCGAAGGCCATTCCGAGTTGGCATTGAAAAACGTTAAGCTATTCAACGGTTCCTTCCTTAACAATAGCATTCAAAAACATAGAATTCACGAGAAAGCGGACCCACGAGTAACGCAGTGTCCACATGAGCATCAAGTACAGCACCGCCACGACAAGCTCATACACCAACAGAGCGGGGAGACCGAGTTCGTAATGGCTCCGCTCATGAAAGAACAGACTCACGGCACCTAAAATCACGGCCAGACACAGGCCCGGGAGAACCCGGGTCCATTCCAGCTCAACGTGGATCAGACGCCGTATGGTTTGCAACGTGCAAATGGCGAGGACAGCCAAGCCTACAACGCTGGAAGCCGCCAGCCCTTCGAGCAGATGTTCAGGCGCGACATATATCTTGACGAGGGGAATAGAAAGAAGGAAAACACCCATAGAAATGATAATATTCTGCGTGTTGTGAGCTTTCACTGCGGCAGCATCGATGACACTACGTAACCCCGCATAGACAAAATAAAAGGGCAGCGCGAACATGGTAATTTGTACGATGCGAATGCCCACTAGAAAATTGGGACCGACCCACTCTCTAACTATCACATCCGAAAACACAACCATCTGGAGACAAATAAACATCGACAGTTCAATCAAGGCGTTGACGAAGTAGGTGACTCGGAGTTGTAACTGATCTGTGCGCGTCTGTGCGATCGACCTGCTCACTCTTGAAAGGAGAACGTTCCCCAAAGGCAAAGAAGCCGCTCCTACGACGGCGAGAAAACTTCCCCCCAACAAGAGAAAGCTAACCGAACCAATCGGAAAGTAGTGTGCCGCCACAGCCGCTGGCAAACTGAGCATCGCCTGCAGTCCCACATCACCGAAAATTCGCGCGAAGCCATAGGAAAGGAGTTCCGAGCCGTGCCTCTTCAGCTGAATACAAGTAATTCCCAGTTTCCACTTGTGGATAATCGGCCAGGCAAAGAGGCAGGAACACGCACACATAGCGATACCCATTGCGTCGACTATCAAGGGTACTGAGTTTCTCGACCTCAAAAAGATCGTCGCGGATACTGGAACGACTGCCAGATTGCACAATTGCAGCGCGCTCGCCCACCCCATCGCCAAGATCCCCTGATAGTATCCAAACACTACACCGTTTAAGGCGAGGCCTAGGAGCAAGAGGCACAGCGGCAACAGGAGATGATCAAGCTGAGCGCTACCAAAAAATAAATGACTGAAAGTGTCGCGCCAGAACATCAAGATGGCGCTCAGGAACAGCGCGATCCCACAGCTGGCCAAAAGAGCTGCCAAGAAGTACGCCTGCTTGACTAAGCTCGACTCATCGATATTGAAAGCCACAAACCGGGGAAGTGCTATTGCCGAAGGCAACTGAACCCCGGCTTGAAACCAAGACGCCATTCTTCGAATCAGCAGATATTCCCCCAAAAACAGAGGGCCTAGTGTCTTTCCGAGGATCGAAATCACCACCATGGCGCCCAGACCCGCGAGGAAGCTTGCGGTTCCTGTCAGAGCGAAGTCTCGAAAAGCAGGATGCAATGTAAAACGAATCGAAGCGAAAGGGCTCGCTGAAAGAACCGGCTTAGTAGTATTTTCTGATCTGATCAATGACTTCCTTGGCCCAGAAACGAAATTTTACCGGAAAGGAGTATGAGTAACCAAAAGCCGAACTTGCAAGGCAAGCGAAACCGCTACGTATGGCTCCTGCCATTGCTGCCTCTCACAGAAAAAACTGGCGATGTTCAATCTTGCGCTCATGACAAGATCGCACCGAGGCCACACCCAGACCACCAGATCGAGTTAGCCTATATTGCGTCACCGTGTAGGCGATCCCACGTGAGAAGGCAAGAACCGAATGGTGCGGCAGTAGGTGTGAGGCGCTCTTAAAGAAAGACCTGCCTCACGGTGAGGTGGGCTTTCCCGCGTATTTGCAGCGATTAAGTTCCGCTGCCTCTGAACGAGCCCAGGCGCGCAAGTAATACCCAATCGATTGCCCCTGCGGGTTTTGCGCAAACCTTTGCATCCAACTCCAGTTAGCGTCTATGCTGGATTGATCCGCCACTTCCGGCGCTAGGAATCCCGCCCCCGAAAACGGATCCTGCGAGGGAGTAATCGGATCAGAGGCATTGGAATTCCCAGTCGGATAATACCCTCGCAAGAGAGGCTCGGCCCCGTTCATGGAAACACCGGAACTATACAAAAGATATTGCTGAAAGGCCGCCCGATTGGCGTTGTAGATGGAGTCCGTAAGGCAGAGTTGGCCGACTTTGAAGACTTTCGCGTAATGCAGAAGGTCAACAAAGAATCCCCCGTCCGTGACAGGAGATGGCGTGCTGGGATCGAACTTGAACGAATCCCATGGGCTACCGGCAGGAGCGCTCGTCCGGCTCGACCAAGGAACCAAATCGGGCCAGAGTTGGAGCAAAAACCACCCATGGGCGCCGATAGACCAGTGAAGGTTCAACTGGTGGAGGATCAAGCCGTTGGCAATCGCAAGTTGGTGTGGATCCTCGGTCAACTCATATAGGAACAGTCGAAACGTGGCCTCGGCGGATATGTAGTCCATCGGTGCATCAACATCCGCCACCGTATTGGGGAGCCATAGCGGGTTGTGCTGTCTCAGACCACCCTGTCCATCAGAGATAAAAATGCTCTCATAACCATGTGCGATTGCAAGAATCTCGCTTGTCCATTCTTTCTGCGTGGCTTCATTTATTAGTCCCGGGTATTGCTTGGCCAGCATCAGAAAATGGGCGAACGGAAGAAGAATCCCACCTGCTTGTTCTGAATTCCAAATCGTCTTTTCGAGACGGTTTACCGGGTATACGCCAGGAGCCGGCAATCCGACGCCCGTCGCTTTGATTCTTCCCACTGACTGGCCCCACACCAGAGGCATTGAAGCAAGGGTATTTAGGTCGGAAATGTCTTGGATGGTATTGGTTTCGAGAACTTGGCCTCCGGCGGTCCATGCTAATTGGAGAGTTCCATTGTCCTGTTGTGTAGCCTCAAAGTTAGCGGCTGCGCCGAGGCTTTGGACGTACAAAGCGACTTGTCCGGCTTGCGTTGGAACCGGCGTCGAAACACTGAAACTACCAAGCCAAGTTGGCCATCCTGTCACGGTAATCTGCGAACCACTGCCTGGGGCCATCGGCTGACCCGAATCCGGGACATCGACTATTGTCATGGTCCCGGCAAGATTCAGAACCCACTGCCCAGAATCCAAGAATGACTGGATGTATTTAGGATTGCCGGTCGCCTCGTAAGCAGTGAGAAGAGATTCCAAATAGTAGCGTGTGCCCCACACCACGTTCCCCGCCAAATTGTTGACGGGATGGCGCGTTTCCTCATCCAGAAATTGCGCGGCCAGGCGGTCATAACTTGGCAGTGTAGCAACTGGTGTTCCCGAACAGTTGGCGATTTGAACAAGCAAAACCTGAGTTGGATTACTGCTTCCGCAACTGCCAGACGGATTCACCCTGAGCGGATCAACGCTCCCGCAGCCGTTCGCGAACAATAGCAGGCACCCAAGAACCCAGAAACCAAATCGTCGCATTGTCACCTTTGCATAATGGTCAGCACGGTCTTGATGAGGACAACGTCCGCTCCTCAACGAACCTCGCACGAGATGAGTAAAAGGATGTTAGCAGGCGGGAAGCCGCCCGGCAAAAATCACGATCACATCTGAGAAGCTAGCTTCACATCGAGATGCCACAAACGCATGGACGACGATTCTGGATCAAAAGCGCTGTCCGGATGTCCCTTCGGAGTCGTCGGCCCCAGATATGCTTCCACGCACTGCTTGGGCCACGGAAACGACGCCAAAAGGTCGTGATAAACCCCTCGTATCCGATCCGTATCAAGGAACACCCACCATCCATAGAGCAAGGATGCCGAGAGTCCATACGGGCCGAATCCACTACCCTCGCCCACCGACGCGTAATTCCAACGGTATACACCATTAGATCCGTCCATAAAATTGTTCATTCGGTAGCAGGGAAAGCCATCGGATGGCTTGACTAACACCTTGTTGAATATCTGTTTTTCCAAACCCGTCCTCAACCCTTCGTAGTAGCGATAGTCCTCACTATTCGGCGGATAGGCCCGCATTAGGCTAGTCAGCCACAGTGGATAACGGAGCGAGTGAGAGGAATCCGCGGACATGTCCCGAACTGGAATAGGCTTCATCCCAGGACGGATTTCCCTGTTCCCGGCATATTGGTACTCCGGATGATCACTCCATACCCCCGGTTGAAAGAGCCACCCTCCCCCGGGCTGGGGAACGACCTCCTGCGTGAATGTCCGATGTGCAACTGAGAGTATGTCATCCAACGTTGGTGTCCATAACTTAATTTCGCCTGGATCCGTAATAGAGGCCTTCAGGTCTGCCGCGATGGCAAAGATAAACAGATCAACATCATTAATCGAGCGGTAATAGTTCTTCTCTGTTCGGCGGTTATCGAGTTTCCAAAGAACCCTTTCGCGCACGCCACCGGGAAATGGTGGCCGCGCCCACTGCCACGCTGGCTTCTTAGTCCAAAGCTTCCAAATATCGGTGTAGATCAACCCTGAAAGAGTTCGCGGAATTAGGTCCCTCTGCCCACTCTGTTTAGCTAAAACCATGAATTCACTTGCCACATAGAGATATTGAAGGCGTCCGAGATCCTCATCAGGCAAGGCTGAGAAATTCGCAACCATCCGAGAAAAATGATCGGCGAAGCTGTGTTCCCATTGTGGGTTCCGAAGGCGAAAAGCTGCCTGGAGCGGCACCATCATGATTGTGCCAAAGGTTTCAGCTTGCTCAGAGCCCGTAACGTCCTTACGAAGCGTGGGTTCGACAACCATGGACCAAAGTTGGTGCAGATCGTCGGACTTGTTCGATGACTCTTGGCGGGGACTCTGCGCAAACACTGCCTGTGCACTCAAAGTGACCAGTAAAACAACTACTACCTTAGAAACTAGTCTTATCCGGCTCAGAGGAATCACGTTCATTATCCTTTCGTCAAGCAGAGACCCACCTAAATGAGCGGAGCTAGCCACCGGCGGGGCTGAGTTCTGGTCCAAGGGATCGAGGAGGTATATTCAAGTCAACTTCAGAGCGATTCCTGAAAAACCAACGCAAAAGAAGACTGAAAGCCACGCCTCCCGAAAGCATCTGAGTTGACAAGGCGCTGGAAACCAACATGCCACAGGCCCAAAAACAAATTGCGTACGCGGCAAGACTCACAACGGTCTTCGGCTTGCGCGAGAGGTAAACATTGATGCACTGTATTAGAAAGCCTGCCAGGATCCCGCCCAGAATCACTCCCGGCAGGCCAAAATCGGCATAAAAATTCCCTATGAAGCAGGAGTTTGCAGAAACCGTATCAATGTCTTGCCCTTCTGTCATGTATAGGCCAACGGAGTTGGGAATGTCTACCGTTTTCCAACCCAGCAAGTAAGCCAGCTTCAGCAGGGAACCTCCATGCTGAAAAGGAATCACGGCGGGAAATACATCGAAGTATCCATAAACAACTTCCGCCGGGCTGTAAAATAAGCGGCTGCCAATGGCCTGCAATGCGCCCCCTACGGTTCCTCCCTCAGACCCCTGGTACGCGAGCAGAATTACGATCAACGGAAAAGAAATAAAGAGCACCGGCACAAGGATGGTCGCAGTCTTGCTAAGTTTGCCGCCCTTGTACAGATAATAGAAAATCCCAAGCAGCCCGAGAATCGCTGCCACTGGTGACTTTTCAACCGTAAGTGCAGCGTAAAAAACTCCCAGCGACAGTGAGATCAAGAAAAGCCGCTTCCAAACGGGCTGGTTGTGTTGGCAATAACGGCCGAATGCAACCATGATGAGAAAGGGGAAAACTGTCCCCCGCAGTACGTAATATACATAGGTGAAGTGCGACTTAAGCAGCTTAGCCGAGTCCTCTCTTAAAAGCGCTGTTTGAAGAAACTCTCCAGGATTGCGGATCAGGAATACCAATGGGATTGTGGGTATCTCCCATAGGTTGATAAGCACCATAACGAACGCCAAGCCAAGAAATACGACGTAAATACGTTTCGCGGCCGGGCCCGGCGCTTCAGGCTCTACTGGCTCGCGAAAATAGCTCGCAGTCTCCTGCCGTCGGAAGTTCAGTACCAGACTTGCCAACCAGATCCCGATTGGCACGGTCAACATCACACTCTCGATGCCAAAGAGAAATCTCCAACGGGACGGAGTAATTTCGTCTCTGAAAACGAAGAATCCGGGGATTAGGATCACACCTGTATATACGTAATAAAAAAAACTCGGGATCGTCAGTCGCCTTAAGTCAAAGAGCCCCACCAACCGGTGCATCATACACAGCGAGACCGCAATAAGAAACCCCGAAAGAACGGCCAGTGGCGGAAGCAACCAAAGACTCGCAGGGAGAACCAGAAAGAAAAGCGTAAGCCAGAGGAGTTGTACGAAGACCTCGCGGACAAAAGAAGACAGTGCAAGGGGTGCGACCGGATCGGAAGGATTTTGAACTCTGCTCACTTGCAGTTTATCCGAAAACACTACCCTATGTTGTTTTCGCGAACCTTGCGGCTAATTTCTGGACGGCGCACCGGGAACTGTTCCAACCTGCTCCGGTCAGGTTTTCTGACGCAGACGGTGAATTCGTACGTGGCCAAATCCTCCGCGTCGAAGGTAAGATATCTCTTGTTGAGAGCCATAGTGGGCAGGGCCTTCAAACTTGCCTCATCAACCTCTGATTCACGCGACAGGATCTCAAACCCAGCCTCCTGAAACATCGACAGGAATTCGCTTTGTCGAAGACGGTTATGATACTGAATCCGGTTTTGACCCAGGATCTTCCAAGTAAAGTCATTGAACCGGAGAAAGTTGATTTTGGTGGCTGCCGAATCCGTTTCGGCGAGATGATCATGCAGTCCGATATGGTGATAGCTCAAGCCCCCGGGTTTTAGGATGCGGCGTGCTTCCAGAATCATTCGCTCCGCGCTGGCCTTGGAAACGTGCTCCAATACAGCGATTGAGAAATAAAGATCGACTGATTCTTCCGGAAGCCCGGTATCTGCTGCATCCCCTGGCGCATGATAGTGTATCCCGACTTCGCGTAACCAATCGGGTACAGACTCCTGTCCGGCCTTTCGCAGACTCGCGAGCCGTTCTTGGAGAATGGCCTGCTTAATCCCCAGCGCCTCCTCGATTTGTGGTAAGAATTCGGGGTAAAGCTCAATAACCTTTGCTAAGTTAGCTGGGCGTAAATGACGCATGTGATCGTAGGTGTGAATTTCCGCACCCAGCAGATGCATCCCCACCGGGAGTGTAGGAGTCCATCCCGTGCCCACCTCGATGGCAATGCACCCCTCGATACGACCACCAAATTTCTGGATAGAACTGGCCAGATTGCATAGATGCCTAACGTTGTTTTCGACCGACCAATGGAACCTCTCGTAGAAACCATTCCAGATTTGTAGACGGTGATTTAGGGCTTCCCCATATGGCATTTGCGAAAGGGCAGCCTGAACTGCTGATTTAACCCACCATTTCATGGATACTGCTCCACCGCTAGCCTTGCGCAACCTCCTGAATAACCCTGGTGACTCGCCGCTTTGGAAGCTTCTCTACGTTCTGATAATTGCTTCGTCCGAAGCATAAAGGGTTAACTTCGTAAAAGCGGGGGCTGCAGGCCAAGCGCTCGTACGACCACGGGACGTTCTGTGAGTGGGCAAGAAGCCCCGAATCGATCAGGCGATCCATTCTGGTGAGGGACCATTACCGAAACCACTCCCCTACGTGCTCAATTCCTGAGCGGTGCGCTTATGTAATACCTGCCACATACGTCCCTTAAGAGTATCGGCCATTTCCTCCAGGAAGATCTTGCGTGGATCCTGCGAATCAATCTCTTTCCAACGCTCCGCCCCCCACACCCAGACCACGCACATGATAAGTACCGTGGATGTGCCAAAAAGCACAATGATAAGTCGGGGGGGGGACGACTTTTCTTCCGGCACCAACGCAGGATCAAGAACCTTGACGCTTGGCGTCTCTTTCGCCTCCTGCACTTTCGCGAGTTCGTATTGCTGGGTCAAAAGCTCGTAGACCGTTTCCTGTATCTTCACGCTCCGGTAGTAATCCGCGTACTTTACTCCGAGTAGCGGCAAATTTCGAATAGAGGGCATGCCCGCCGATAAGTCGGAGGGGCCAGTGGCGTTGGCACCCGGGGCGTTGTTGGCCCCATTGAGCTTTCCAAGCTCTTTTTGAAGCTCGGTAACCCGGGCGCTTAAGGACCGCACGCGAGCATTGTTATCGGTGTATATTTGACGAAGTCCCTCGAGTTGAGATTGCGCGGCGATCATCTGCCCCGCAAGGTTGCCCGCGACGTCGAGCATCGCTTTCCCTTCTTGCTGCATGTCGAGCGTGCCATTCTTGCTAGAGAACTGAGCGAACTGGTCGGAGGTCTCATCCAAACCCTGCTTGATGACCTTGAGGCGCGATTCGAGAAATACTCTTTCACGATGCGCGGAAGAAGTGGAAAGATCCGAGACTAGCGAATTCAGTTGGTTAACGTAGGCATTTGCGAGGGCGGCAGCCCTCTGAGGGCTATGATCGGTGACGCTGATGGTGATGATGCCGCTCTTCCGGTCCTCTGAAATTGAAGTATTTTCGTCGAGTTTGGCCTGGGCATCCTTAACGAGGCGCTTACCATAAACCTTTCTCAGATCAAATTGCTGTACGAGGCGATCCTGGGCGGTCTGGCTCCTCAACACGCCCACAAATAGCGCTCCCGAAGTCTTTACTCCGAGCAAATCCCCTGCCACCGAGCCCAGACCGCCCCCCATCGAACCCGGACCGCTGATCTTCGCCGCCATCGCGGCCATCATGGCCATGCCCGAGGCTGACGCCGACTGTGAATCAGGAGGCATTAGCTCCGTTGTTGAAATGTAGGACTTTGGCACCAGAAATGTCACGAGGGTTGAGACAAGCAAGCCTATTGCCGCAGCGCGAAGAAAGAACCGGCGACGACTCCAGAGTACACGCAGCCTTTCTATCTGCCGCTCGCGCGAATCCATGGTCGGCACTTCGACCAGCGAATACTCGGCAACTGTGGCCTGCGCTTCCTCCTCTGACTGCAACTTTTCTGCGGTTTGCGTCACGCTTCCCCTTTTCTGCACGCTCTGGTCAGAGTTCGATTCCCGCTCGTTGAGTTGCCAATGCCGTAGTTCGACTGAATCCCGTCTCAGCTCAAGAATAGTCCATCTCTCGCATTTCACTCAACCTGACAATTCCCTCGCGGTGTTAAGCCGAGTGGCGACTCTCCGCCCCGCATCGTCCACACTTGCTTCACCCTACGTCTACAAAATGAGCCTAGTTCACGTACCCTCGCCATGCGCACGGCTCGCATGGCTGGACTGGCACTCTGTAAGTAATGTCGCTGTTAGCTCGAGCCGTGGAGAAGGCAGTGGGAGCTGTTTCAACGTGCGCGTGTAGAAGAGACGGCGGTCTCGCCACCTGATATACTGCCTTGCATGCGCAAAAGGGGCTTCCCGTCAACCACTACCGCAGCGGGAAAGTCTAAGCCGAGTTGGTCCTGAATCGTCCACCAGGAGGCGCGATTGCGTCGACATTCGAAACTACAATCCTGCGATCTTTGTTCTCGCCTTCGGCGGGCCCAAGTCTCTTGATTTCGCGCGACGTCACTTGGCCATGGGGAAACAGACGACGTTTCTCTCTACTTGCTTCGTCAAAACTCGCCTCGGGAACCAATTTTTTCAGGACTCCGAGAATCGGATCGGCGCCATCGACGTAAAGGGAAGACTTCAATTTTCCAAGATCACTGCTAAGATCGATCCAGTCGATACTCTTGGTCATCGTTCTCTTGATTTTCTCGCAACTTGTGTCCTCAATTCTCTCTGTGGGATAAAATAGCTCTTCCACCAACTTTTCCCCGTTCCGCAAGCCAGTAAACTGGATTTCGACATCATCACTCGACTTTCCCGACAGTCGTACCAAAGTGTGGGCCAGGTCCAAAATCTTGACCGGCTCTCCCATATCGAGAACGAGAATGTCTCGATGCTCGCCCAGCACGGATGCCTGCAAAACAAGCGCGACCGCCTCCGGGATAGTCATAAAAAAACGTTGAATTTCAGCATGGGTAATGGTAATCGGCTGATTCCGTTTCAATTGCTCTCTGAAAACTGGAATCACACTCCCACTCGAACCCAGCACATTTCCGAAACGGACGGAAACACATCGCATTTGTTTCCGTGGCCACGCGGAAAGAATCAGCTCACCCACTCTCTTGGTGCACCCCATGACATTCGTGGGGTTCACGGCTTTGTCGGAAGAAATCATCAAGAAAGTTTCACACCCTGTTTCCTCTGACACTGCCAGGAAGCTCAAAAGCGAAAACACATTATTATTTACTGCTTCTTGAACATTCTCCTCCATAACGGGCACATGTTTGTAGGCCGCTGCATGAAAAATCATTTTGACATTGTGAACCGAGCACAACTTCCGCATACGATCAGAGTCGCCAATATGAGCGACGGAACAGACGACGTTGCCAAGACCTCGTCGCGACAGCTCCCGTTCCAGATAAAAGACACCGGTCTCGTTCTGATCTACGCAGACGAGCTTGGAAGGGCCGTAGTCAAGGATCTGGCGTGAAAGCTCCGAGCCGATCGAACCAGCTGCACCCGTAACCATGACGACTCTGCCGGAGATGTGCTTTCGGACCGCCTCGAGGTCGAGGTTTACGGGTTCACGGCCCAGCAGGTCATCGACATCCACTTCGCGCAACTGGTTAATCTGCGCCTGACCCGAAATGAGGTCCCGCAGAGACGGAACCGTTTTAAACATAAGTCCAGTTTGTTCACATGTCTTCACAAATCGCCGCATCTGTATTCCGGTGGCGGATGGAGCCGCGATGAGGATCTCGTCAATCCCGAGTCTTTCGCTCTGCTGCGGCAGCTGGTCGACGGTGCCCAAAACCGGCACCCCATGGAGACGAATACCGACCTTTGAACGATCGTCGTCGAAACAGGCGACTGCGACGTATTCCCCTCCAGGCCGCTTCAATTCACGGATGATCATCTGTGCAGCGAAACCTGCTCCAACGATCGCCACACGCTTACTTCCGATAACGTCCACGTGTGCCGCTTCTGCCAACAAGCGCGAAAAGACCCTGATCGAAGACAGTAATCCGGCCGTAATGATGGCCTCGCCCAGGTACACTGACAGCGGGACCTGCCTTAAATTTAGTATGTAATGAACTGCAACGAAAAACCCTAGAGAGCCCACCAATGTCGACTTGGCGACATCCACCGCTTCATTCAGGCCGGCATAGCGCCACCATCCCCGAAGCAGATTGAATCGCGCCATAGACGCGAGTCGCATCATAACTAATACAGGGGCGGTAAGAAGCAGGAGGGACGGCGGGGGAAGGTGGAATTCCAGCCGCAACGCCCAAGCGGCGAGGAAAGAGCCTAGAACAAGGATGACATTGAGACAGATGATGAACGGGGCCCGGTGTTCCAGAAAGAATAGCCCCTTCGACAACTGCGAGATTTTTCTCTTTACCATTTTCACCTAAAACGCCTTCTTGCAAGAAGTCTCAAGACTCGTACCGTTGCTCGAAAACAGCAGTTAACCACTACACTCCTTAAGACTTGTCAACCCTGCCGGGCCGGTAAAGTTTTGTGGGCTAATGCGGATTGTAGCACCCCGAACCAAAAGCAATGACAGCTCCTGCAAGACCAGTTCCAAGAAACCAAACATCCCTGTTAACTCAATGCATGCACGGGTGAACCATCATTCTAGCTCGTTTCCAGGAGGTAACAAGGTTGGCGCGGCGAAACCGCCTTCCTATCTATCTCAGAAGCTCCTCGCTGCCGAAACCGAGATCGCTACAGATGTCAAAAGTTGCGCGGCTTGCACGGTGTTTTGCCACCGGCGACTGATCGCATAAATTCTTTCCGGCACAACCACCATGTCCCCCGGTTGCAGTTCGGCACTTTCCACGCCACCGCTGAACAACCCGCCCTTTCCCCCCACGATCGAGCCGTCGCCGCGAATCACAAAAACAGCGTTCTTGTTAGCCTCCTGGGTCGGGCCGCCCGCCTGGCTCAAGTACCATCCGGCATTCTTGCCAGGTTTGTAAGTGATGCCAGTGGGGTTGTAAACGGCGCCGTTGACAATCACAATGCCTGGTTTCTTCGGGACGTAAATTGAATCGCCAGCACGCACCTGGATATCCGCCTGTGTGTTTGCCCAGCGCCGAAGGTTACTTGAAATGTGAATGACTAGTCTTCCAGCCGGCGGCGTCCTCTGGAGCTTGTCAATCGTAGCCTGATACTGCTCAACCGCAGCCTGCTTTGCGGCCGTATCCTCGTTCTCCTGCGACGGTAGGAGTTTGACGGACGATTCTTGGTCTTTCACGCGCTGGATCAGATCTGCCCGGTTGCGCTCCTCCAGTTCCCTAATCTGGGCCCGCTGAAAAACAGCCCCGTAGGGATAGGCGTCGACACTGAAGCCGCCAGCCCGATTGATGATGGAACTGAGGCGTTCGCCTTCCTGAATGCCATAGGCGCCAGGGTGCTTCACTTCCCCTTTAACGGTAATCGTTGCACCCAGATCATTCCATCCCGTCAACTGCCGGATTGTGAGGACGTCTCCATCATGTAAGCGAACGTCCGTATCGGGTTCCCCGGCAAGAGCACGCGCAATCGGCACGGACTGGTGATCGCTCACGATCTTGCTGCCGTTCTCGACCATGTAGCTGGTAAGGTCTGCGTCGTCTGCGTAAGCACCGCGACTCAGACCACCAGCAAAGCGAACCAGACCGGCGGCCGTCATGCCGTCCCCCAAAGGATACTTCCCGGGACGCCCGACTTCTCCTTGAATCGTGACTGTCGGGGGGTCGACCTTTGTCAAATTTCTGGGAACAATCACTCGGTCTTTGGGCTCTAGCACAACGTCGTCCTTGGGATCTCCGGCCAATGCCCTGGTCAGATTGGCGCTGATGACCTTAAGCTCTCCGTTTTCCGTCTTCCGGAAAATCTGGACATTGTCCGAATTGGCGTCTGCCGTAGTGTTGCCCGCCAAGAAAATCGCATCCCGAAGATGCGTGACTCCGTTGGTTACGTGGTCGCCGGGGTCCCTGACCTCGCCGGAAACCGTCACAATCGGAGGATCTTCAAAATCAAACCGGCCGAACACACGCACAGTGTCAAACGGCCTAAGAACCAAATCCTGATCCTTCCCGGCCAGGGCATCGTCAAGGTTGAACGCCAGAACCTCGGGCGAGTTTTCCGGACCTGACAAGCGAATAATTTCCGCATGTTGCTTGTAAGGCTCGGGAAGAACGTCCTTGTACGACTTAACCAGATCGGTGACCTTCATTCCGTCCCGGTAAGCAAACTTGCCCGGACGGAAAACATACCCATCCAAGTAAACCGTCTTGTCTGCATACGGCAAAATCGGCGAAATCTGCACTTTGTCGCCGTCCTGGATGGTGAAATCCTCGAGAGCCTTGGTCACTGCTTCCTGATTGTTGTTCTCGGGTATATCGAGCCGCAGCATAGATCGGCTTTCGTGGGCCTCGACGCGTTCCACATCTACGTGTCGCAGAGTCCCACTGGGGAGAACACCCCCTGCAACTTCAAGCACCTGCGCCAGACTTGTCTCGCCATTCAGTTCATAAATAGCCGGACGGCGAACCATTCCTGAGATGGTGATCTCTGCGCCAAGCGCCGGAATCTGGATCGTATCGCCCGCCTGCAGTCGTTGAACGTTCGCATTCACGCCATGCAACAAGAGATCGTACACATCGATCTTTTCGACCAGTTGCTTCCCACGGTAGTGATTGAAAATGCGCAAACTGCCACGCGAGGTTGGTCCACCGGCTTCGTAAACAGCGTTTAGAGCGGTTGAGAGTGCACTAACTTGGTAGGCACCTGGATATTGAACATCACCCACTACGTATACACGGACACTACGAAGTTTTGATAACGATACATCGGCCTGAACGTCGCGATACTCGGTGCGCATTACCGTCTGGACCAGTTGCTGGACATCACCTAGAGTTTTCCCCGCGACCTCGACTCCACCCACCTCAGGGAGAATCAACCGGCCCTCAAGGTCAACGATTCGACGCAGGCGCTGGGCGACGCCACCAACCAAGTTGATCGTTAAGCTATCCCCTGGCCCCAGCACGTAATCTGGTCCGACCGGCACATCCATAGGCAACATGTCGAAATTACCAGTGCCGTTCCGAAAGACGTCGACACCGAAACGATCCAGTTTAGGAGTGCGCAGCGGATATTGGGCATAGAGGTCGTAGAGAGAAGGAACGTCGGCGTAAGGGTTGGCCCTCCGCCGCAAGGCAGGTTGTTTGTCCTTTAAATCAAGAGGACGAGGACGATAACGAGGATAGTAAATGCCACCCTGGGGATTTCGCGAGGCGAAAGGGTCTTGATTGGTTCCAGGGGGACCGATTCCGCCCATTGCCAAACCATCAAAACCCTGCGATCCTAGTCCGCCTCCCAGAAGACCGCCGTTGAGGTCACCACCAGATGTGCCCCCGAGGCCACCCGGCATTGAGCCGCTTCCAAGGGCGCTGCCGGCGTCCCCGGTTCGGAGAAGGGTCGAGAATTGATCACCGCCCATACCCTGGAGGCCGCCACCCGAGCCGGAAAGGCCGCTGTCGCCCAGCGAAGAGTCCGCGTCCCCCGGGGTTTGCGACTGTGTCATCATGAACTGGCGCCGAGGATCCGGCTGCTGAACATAGTCTGGTGGATACGATTGATAGTCCGGGGGATTCGCTTGGACAGGAGGCGTCGAACCGTTCTGCCCTGCCTTCTGATCCACTAGCCCAGTTCGGTCGAGGTCCCGCTCATGTCTCAACCAATATCCTTCTTCCTGGTTCTTAGCATTGCTGGCATTCGCCGTCCCCTCAGCTTGCAGTTCAGCGGCATCCGGCACTCGGATGCGCCCGTGCTCCCAATCGCGTTCAAGTTCTTCCTTGGTCGGCTTCGCCCGGACATAGTAACGATCTTGGATTTCACGAGTAAACAGTATGCGAACTTCTTGGTCGTCCCGAACTAATCGAAGAACTGCGTCGTCGGACAGTTCGTCCATTGTCAGGACTCGCCCCTGCAAGAACGCGTTACGAACCAACACTTTCTTGCACACCAATAACAAGCCTGGCTCTTCCGTCAGAAGCGAGACGATCTTATCGGCCGACAGAGAAACCACCCTGTCCGCTTCCTGTTCGGCACGAGAACGTTCGAGGGGGATCGCCCGGGTGCGGTCATACTCTTGGTTCGGGTACGGCTTATCGTACGGCTTGGTAAACGGCCGATTCTCCTGGGCGGACACAGTGACCGTTCCAAGAGTGAAGGCGGAGATCAATATCAACGCCATCTGCAAGCCGAACCCTTTGTATGACCATTCAAGTCTCATGACAATCTCTCCTAATTGCAACGGAGGCCCAGTAGACAATGATTATGCGGAATTTGCTGGCTGGAGTTGCCAATCTTTCGAACACTTAATGCCAAGGAAGGCTCCCACGGCTCCGCCCTCTCACTTAAAAGGCCTATGTGAGCTAACCCATTTTCATTCAAACGGTTTACAGTTCAAACCCTTTATAGATCTTCAAACCGTTGCAACCGAGAGCGTTGCCAGGCGTCGACGCAGGGTACGATGCTTCGTCCAAACCCCTGCCCGCGCACAAAGTCGCGGAAAATCATGGTCGCAACCACGCCAGCTTCAAATCCTGGCGCGATTCTACAGCTGTCCTTGGCCACGACTACGCAGTTCCCACCATCTCCGGCTTGTTGCGCAACACGCTCAGGATGCCTTGTTCGGACGACTCAACTCGCACGGAGCGAATATCGACAAAAGCCCAATAAAAAATACCGCTGTTGCGTTCGGGCGCCACCGCAAGAATCTTCATCTGCGGATACCGCCCCAGCAGAAAACCGCGCAAACCCGGACGCGCCTCCGGTTCTTCCAGCGCGATAATCAAATAATCGGGCCGGGTGCGTTCTACCAATTCGGTGAGTTCGGCATCGTCCTCAGTCTCGCCCACGATCTCGATATCGGGCTGATCCCCAACAGTTGCCAAGACCAGGTCTTTCATCAAACGTGGCCGGTTTGCAACCAACACTTTGACTTTTTGCACAGTATTTCTCCGTGCCGCGCAGTTTCTCCTATACGCGGAGAAAAAGTAAGACTCAAATCCGGACTAGTGAACCCAACTGTGTAGTACCAAGAAGTTTACGTCGGTTGACGGCAATCTGTCCGCCCTGAGAACAGAACAGTACCCAAAAAGTACCGGTCTGGCAGGTTCGGATTTTGACTCATGCAAACGCACCGGGCACGCGGCAACGCTCTACGGCTCCCAGACGATCACTGGCACCGAGTTTGCGCAGCATGCGGTGGACGTGGTTTTTCACCGTTTGCTCGGAAAGATTGAGTTGCCCTGCGATCTCCTTGTTCGTGAAACCTCGGCTGATCATTTGCACCAATTGCTGCTCCCGGCGAGTGAGCCCCAGGTCATGTTTGAACACGAAGGTCGCGGGCTGGGGCGTCGGGTTGGCCAGTTGCTGGAACAGCGCCATGCACAAGCTGGGAGGACAAACCGCTTCCTCGTTGGCTACTGAGCGCACACAAGCGGCCACTTCCATGGCAGAGGCGTCTTTCAACACGTAACCCACAATGCCGTCACGTACAGCTTTCAAGAACGTTCCCGGCTCAGCTTCCATGCCCACCATGACCACCTTAAGGCCAGGCATAGCGGCTCGAACCTCCGAAACCAGCCGCAACTCGGAAAGCGCAACCGTGGCGGAATCGCAAAGTAAGACGTGCGGAGCGGCGGCAGTAATTTGCTGCACAATGTCAGGCGCGAAGGCGAATGCACCCACCACCCGTATGTCGCTCTTCTTGTTGAGAATGCGTGTCAGAGCCTCGCGCAACAGACGGTTTTCAGCCAGAATGAAAACCTGAACGACGGCGATGTCACCAGACATAACAAACCTCTGTACCCCGCAAGCCGTGCCCCCCGACACGCTGCATGAGGTGTGATCGGAATCGAACAAGCTTTGGAACTAGTTGTGAGATAAGCATATCCGCTTTCGCCGAAAAATGCGAGGGATCGAGCAAGAAAAGGGCAACGACGCGATTAGTCCCAGCGGGTTTGGCATGCCGGGGGTCAATCTGGTGGACACCCGACACACGCCTCCCTCGGGGCGGCAGACCGATGCCGAGGGCTCGGGTGCTACCATGAGCCGTCAGAAACCAATCACGGGATTCCGCAACCAAGCAGCAACTCCGGTTATCTAATCGGCTTTGCTGGTTGGCCGGATCGGCCAAGACTTTCTCCACAAGAGACTGAGAACAAGGGCAATGGCAAAACCAATTTTGTTGAGTGTGGATGACGACTCCGATGTGCTGCGCGCGATTGAGCGCGATCTGCGATCACACTACGGCGCGGATTATCGCGTGATTGGCAGTGATTCTCCCCAGGGCGCCCTGAATCTGCTGCGGCAATTGAAGCTGCGGAACGACAGTGTGGCGTTGTTACTGGCAGACCAGCGCATGCCTCAAATGGATGGAATCGGATTTCTACAGGAAGCGATGCATATTTACCCCGATGCAAAGCGCGCCCTGCTCACCGCGTACGCTGACACCAACGCTGCCATTGGCGCAATCAATCAGGCCAGTATCAACTATTTTTTTATGAAACCCTGGGATCCCCCCAGCGAGCATTTGTATCCGCAACTGGATGACTTGTTGGATGACTGGCAGGCTTCCTATCGACCCCTGTTTGAGGGGATACGGGTGCTGGGCACGCGTTGGTCGCCGCGGTCCTACGAACTGCGGGATTTTCTAGCCCGCAATCGTGTCCCCTACCAGTGGATCGACGTCGAGCAAACTGTCAATGATCCCGAGACGAAACGCCTTCTCGATGCGCTTGGGCCGGACGCTCCCAGCTTGCCAGTCGTACTCTTCCCGGATGGAACCAAACTCTTGAAAAGCGTGCCTGCGGATGTGGCACAAAAAGTCGGGTTGCGCACCCGCGCGCAAACGGACTTTTACGATCTGGCCATCGTGGGTGGAGGCCCGGCTGGTCTGGCGGCCGCGGTTTATGGCGCCTCGGAAGGTCTGCATACCGTGATCATTGAAAGAGAAGCACCGGGCGGGCAGGCGGGGATGAGTTCGCGGATCGAGAACTACCTGGGATTTCCGACTGGGCTTAGCGGCGGGGATCTGGCGCGGCGCGCGGTGGTACAGGCAACGCGCTTTGGAGTGGAGATATTATCGCCGCAGGAAGCGACCGCCGCGCGAACCGAGGGCCCCTATCGCATCATCAAGCTCTCGGATGGCAGTGAAATCTCCTGCCACGCACTCATGATTGCCACCGGGGTGCAATGGCGCACGCTCGATGCGCCGGGCATCAGCCGCCTGCAAGGGGCTGGTGTTTATTACGGCGGCGGGGCCACGGAAGCTCTGGCCTGCAAGAACGAGATTGTTTACGTAGTGGGAGGCGCGAACTCGGCCGGTCAGGCGGCGATGAATTTTGCGCGTTACGCGCAGCGTGTGGTCATTCTGGTGCGCGGCGAATCGCTTTCGAGCACCATGTCGCAATATCTGATTGACCAGATCAAGGCGACTCCGAATATTCAGCTTTGGACACACGCCAGCGTTGCGGAGGCGCACGGCGAAACCCACCTGGAGGAAATGTCTGTATTGTGCTCGGACACGAACACCATAGAACGCGTGCCGGCCAGCTCGATGTTCATTTTTATTGGAGCGCTGCCCAGGACTGACTGGCTGGGCGACCTTGTGAGACGGGACGAGCGCGGTTTCCTGATGACCGGGCCGGATCTTATGCAGGACCGGCAGCGGCCCCAAGGCTGGACCCCCGACAGAGACCCGTTTCTGCTTGAGACCAATGTCCCAGGAATTTTTGCAGTAGGCGATGTCCGGCACGGTTCGGTAAAGCGGGTGGCTTCGGGAGTGGGCGAAGGATCAGTCGCAGTGCAGTTCATTCATCAATACTTGAGCAAGGTATAAATGGCGGAAAAATCCGAACTACTTCGTGTGCCGGTATTTGCGGATCTGCCGGACGATCAGATTGACTGGTTCCTCAGCCAGTCGCAAGAGCTCCATCTCAAGGCGGGAGAAACGTACGCGCGCCAGGGAAGTCCTGCGGATGCCATGTTTGTGCTGCTTGAAGGAGTGCTTCAGGGGCGGGGAGAACTCGGCGGCGAAACCTTCGTCTTTAATCTGGCGCCGGGTGCTGTCACCGGAGTGCTGCCCTTTTCGCGGATGAAGGAGTTTACGGTCAGCGGGCGAGCGGAAACGGACAGCCGTGCGCTCCGATTTCCTGCGTCGTTGTTCCCGGATCTCATACAAAAGATGCCGGAGCTGACCAAACGCCTGGTGGGCCTGATGTCCGACCGGATCCGCGAAACCACGCGGATGGAACAACAGCGGGACCGGCTGGCTGCTCTAGGAAAACTGTCCGCCGGACTGGCGCATGAACTTAACAACCCTGCTTCTGCGGCTACACGTGCTGCCAGCCAGTTGCGCAGCATTCTGCAAAAGATCCGCGACGCAAGCCTTGAACTGGGCAGGCGTGATCTGGCTTTGGCACAGAAGCAGGAGATCGAGAGATTGGAAAAGTCAGTGACTCAATCGGATGAACCTCCGCCCGATGCGCTGACCATCAGCGATCTGGAAGATCAGCTCGATTCCCTGCTGCGCAGTCACGGACAAAACGACTTGTGGCAACTGGCGGCCGATCTGGCCAGGAAGAATGTCAAGCCGGAGGTCCTAGAGCACCTGTTCGCGTCCTTTGACGCCGGCACCGCGCGGGCGGCGCTGGTGAGGATCGCAGCGTCGGTCGAGATCGCCAATTTGCTGAATGAAATTGAGAGCAGCACCTCGCGAATCTCAGATCTGGTGCGCGCCATCAAGGAATATACCTATATGGACCAGTCGCCGGTCCAGAACGTTGACATTGTGAAGGGTCTTGAGACTACGCTAACGATTCTGAACCACAAACTGAAACGGGGAGTCGTGGTAACGCGCGACTACCAACGGGTTCCGTTTCTCGTGGACTCGTTCGGGAGTGAGCTCAATCAGGTGTGGACCAATATCATCGACAATGCCATCGACGCCATGGGGGGTAAGGGCGAGTTGCGGGTGCGGATCTACCGCGACGACGACTGCGTCGTGGTGGAGATCGTCGACAACGGCCCCGGAATTCCGACGGAAGTCCTCCCACACATCTTTGAGCCGTTTTTCACCACTAAGGGAGTCGGACAGGGGACGGGCCTCGGCCTCGACACCGTGCAGCGCATTATCAAGAAACATGCTGGCAATATTCAGGTTAGGTCGAAGCCGGGCGAGACGTGTTTTCAGGTGTGGCTGCCGCTGTCCCCAGCGGCGGCGCGAAGTTGAGCGGGTCCCGCGTCCGAGGCTCAGCAGTGCTGTAGAATTCGGCAACTGGCACACAGCACATCAGAACTAATCACTATTTATGCAGGTGTTCCGTCTTAGCATCGCGATTCTGATGCGATGTCCGTACCAAAGCCAAATACTCCGGCGACTGGATACGTTCTTGAATCTCGTCGCCCTCTCATGCCAACATTTCGAATTGCTTGTGCGCTTAGGGTGTGACCGTGAACGTATCCTTGCTGATGCCAGTGCCGCCTGGAGTCTTGACGCCGACCGGGCCGGTCTTAGCACCAGAGGGTACGGTCGCGGTCAGCTGCGTGTCGGAGTTCACGGTGAATTGTGCTGGCACGGTGTCACCAAAGCCCACGCCTTGGGCCTGAGTGAGACTGACCCCGGTTATGGTCACTTGTGTGCCCACCGGGCCGCTAGGCGGATCGAAGCTAAGAACCTGCGGTGTGACGCGGAAGATTTTGTTGCTTGGCAACTTCCCTCCCTGCGTGGATACGGTCACGGAGCCTGTAGTGGCGCCAGCTGGAACCAACGCGGTCAAATATGTGTCGGAAACCACCGTGAAAGTTGCCGCCACTCCATGGAACGAGACTTTGTTGGTCCCGGTCAATCCTTGGCCGAGAATCTCGATAGTTTTTCCGACTTTGCCCTCGAATAGCGGACCTACAAAACTGACGAACGGGCCTAGCCCCATGCCCAAGCTGTAAACGACGCCCTCGAGCTGGGAACCGCCTCCATAAGTGTCTCCGAAGAGGGTGCCGTTCGTGTGCTGGAACAGGGAAACTTGGGGATTTGCGCCCGGATATTTGCCAGTGACATTGGTAAGAGAAACGAGAACGGAGTACGTGCCGGTGGAGGTGATCTGAAAGATCACTCCGGACGAGGTGTTGTTTGCAGCAGCGCCATAGAACTTGCCGTCGGTCGCCTGCACCAGGCCAGCCAGCGGGTGAAGCCCAAGCCCATCTGTTTCGTTGAAACTGTGAATAATGGTGAGCACTCCGGCCGGGGTCATTTTGTAAACAGAACCAAAACCGTCTGATCCGCCTGCTTCGGTTGTGCCATAGAAGTTTCCGTCACTGGCCTGAATGATCGCACCCTTGGGAGTTTGCCCGTCTGGTGTGCTGCTAAAGCTGTGGAGCACCGTGAGTTTGCCTTGCGGCGAGATCTTGAACACACCGCCGAACTTGTTTACGCCGCCACCTAGCGCGGTGCCGTAAAGGTTGCCGTCGGTCCCTAGCGTCACGGCCATGGGATACGCAAGGCCACTGGTGCCAGGAAACGTGTAGATGACTGTCAGCTCGCCCGAGGGCGTCATTTTGTACACGGTGCCGAAGACCTCCAGGCCACCGTCACTGGTCGTGCCGTAGTAGTTCCCGTCGAGGCCTTGGATCGGTGGGACATCGGCTGGCACGCCTTCGGTGGTGCCGTTGAAGGTGTGCAGTAACGTGAATTTCCCACTGGAGGTGATCTTGAATACGGTTCCAGCCCCAACGGAGCCACCCGCAGACGTGGTCCCGTAAAAGCTACCGTCAGTGCCCAGCGTCAGGCCGCCATTGGGAAAACAGCCGTCGTTCTTATTCATGAAACTATACAGGGGGTTCATCTTCCCTGCCGGCGTAAATTGAAAGGCCACACCGCAGTTGATCGTTCCCCCGGTCTGTGTCGTGCTATACAAGTTACCATCGCGGCCTTGAGCGAAAAGGCCCATCCAGGCAGGGTTCGTAGGGTCCCCGCTGTTGCTTCCGAGGTCGTAAAGATCCGTATAGGTCTGGGCGCACAGTGTGGCAGCACTCACCGCAAGCATGACCGCAAGCATGACAATGAGTAGGGCGAATAACCGGATTTGCCGGACCTGTCTGCTGTTCATCAGATTCTCCTGAATCGGAATGCGTGCTGCACAAACCAGCTTGGATCGGCAGCCTAGGTAGCATGGTGCCGGACTTAGGGGCCCATGACGGGCCGCAATGGTAGCACAGAATGAGCTGCCACCCCCGGTTCTTCTGCACGCCAAAGCTCCCAACGCCAGAGCGATGAAGCCAATCATCATAACCGCGGCAACCAAGCGTCCGCTGAGGACGCACCGGTCGAAGCTGACGATCTGCAGGTGGGAAGAGGTCGAGGAAAAAGACATCAGTTTGATCCACTTCCCTTCTGGCCGACCTGCCCGCGGTTTCTTCTACCAAGAAACAAAGCACTCGTCCGCGGGGTCGTACATCTCGTCTCGTCCTTACCCAGCGCAGCCTGGAATCGCGGATTCTCCACTCCTGGTGCGCTCTCGCCGAGCACGTTGTGGGCGCGCCGAACCGTTCTCTTCTAGAAAAGAGAATTTTTACGCCAACGGTTCGAGGCGAGCGTTTACAGTTGTAAAACTGATAACACCGAAGGTTGGTGATGTGAAGTTGGAGTCATGATTCGAAGACTGTGGATGGTTGAAGGCGTTGTAGAACTCAAAACGAAATATAAGGCTACTCTTCTCACGGGGCACGACGGCGAAACCCAGACCGGCGCTCGGCACACTATCCACAACCCGGATCCGTCTTTGACCGATACAACATTGTCAGCGATTCTGATATTGAGCTGCGATAGAGATCGTGGGTGGAAGGCGCCAAAACCTTGCATTACCAGCTGACACCAAGACTGGCACCAGCGGCGGACAACCTAACAATGTTTAGTGATACAAAAGAAGTACGGTTTTTACAATAATTTATAAGAGATTGCCCGGGTGGCGAAATTGGCAGACGCACGGGACTTAAAATCCCGAGTTCCGAAAGGGACGTGCCGGTTCAATTCCGGCCCCGGGCACCATCTATCTCTAGCCTCTTGAATCACTTCAGTTGATCATCGCAGTCACTGGCTTGCCTTGCAGTTGCGCTGTAGGAGCCGGACTATGGCTCAAACTATGGCTATTCTCAGCTCTGGACCGCTCCAGTTTTTCAACGGCAGCCGTCTGATCAGCAGAGCTCACAAGCGCGTAACGTCTGATCACTTCGGCTGTCTTCCATCCCCCACGTTCATAATCAGAGACCTGGTAGCCCGCGCTACGCAAAGCAATACGGTTCGGAGCGCCTGCGGCGATTGCCAGTATTACAATGCGTCGCGAATCATGGACGGTAAGACGGGTTCCCTGCGGCTGGAACAATCGGCAGACTACCGAGCCGTCGATAGCAGTCCCGGCGCGATGACTAGCTGCTGACGCCTAGCTCAATGAGTGTAATGGCGAATGTTTCATGAGCTAGAGCTGCCCGCCGTCTAGATCGACTTGCTGGAAATCCACCCCAATGGGTTACATGATCCGAGCGCGAAAGTAATAACGGTTACCGGCTGCGAGGCCCCCTTCTTCAGTGGCGACTCCCACCGTTAGTTAGATTTTCTTCTTCTCGCATCGTTCAGCGCGAGAGCAGTCCAGAAGTTTTAACGAACTCTTGACAGTGCGTTGACACCATCCAGCGAGAGAGTGCTTTTAATCGGTCCTGACGATGGGGGACCCATCGATTCCCAAGGAGCGACACCGATGAAAGAAGTTATCTGTTTGAAGTGCCTGCCAAATTCTGGGGGGCAAAACCAATCCCGAACGAAAAGCTTGTTTCGGCCGAATCTATTGAAGAACGGTTTATTCATTTGTATTGCAATCCTGAGTGTCACGGGTATGACTTGGGCGCAAGCGGGCCAGCTGGATACGACGTTCGCAACCAAAGGGATATTTCTTCTGAACCCGATAGGACAGCAAGGTGGCAGCACAAGAGTTGCGTTGCAGACGGATGGCAAGATTATCCTGGCTGCCCCTTCCGGCGACCCACAGCAGTCGAACAACGGTATTGCCCTCGTGCGTCTCAATACCGACGGCGCGCCTGACGCAAGTTTTGGAACAGCGGGAGTGGTGGTATACGGCGTCGACCGTACCGTCCCGGTCGGTGTCGCCATCCAGCCAGACGGCAAAATTCTGGTGGGCTCCACGGCCGGGGCAAATACAGACGGCGGAGGTACGGCGCTCGCCCGCTTCAACTCCAATGGTACTGTGGACGACTCTTTCGGCACCGGCGGCCATGTGGAACTCCTTTTCTTGGGCATCGCACGAAGCGCAGCAATTGCCCTTCAGCAGGACGGCAAAATTCTTATGATTGGAAGTAACGCGCTGGTGCGATTGGACAGCAACGGCCAAATCGACACGAGTTTCGGGACTGCCGGGGTGTCGGCTCTGCCTTTTTCAGGCGCAGCTGCGATCGCGCTGCAATCCGATGGAAAGATTCTGATTGCAGGCAGCTCCCAGGTGCTCGACTTCAATAACGACGGGATCATTGTGCGTTTCAACCCCAATGGCACACCGGACAAAACCTTTGGCCTCTTTGGACAGATCGCCAGCGTTACCTCTGGGGGCGCGTTCGGCCCGTCCGATGTTGCAGCGGTTTCCAGTATCGTGCTTCAATCTGATGGCAAGTTCATTGTGGCGGGAGCAGTCACCAGCAAGTTGATTTCCCCACCGGGAACGAACCGCACCGGGTTCGGGCTGGTACGCTACAACGGGAATGGCAGCATCGATACCAGCTTTGGCACTGGCGGAGGAATTCTTACAAACTTCGGATCAAATCCGAATGCCACTGCCTTCGCCGTTGCCATTCAAAGCAATGGGGACATCATCGCAGCCGGGCAGGCCGGAACAGAGAACCCGGGAAATCCTCTTTTGCTTTCGCCAGGAAATCTTGCGCTGTCTCGCTACAGCAGCGCCGGAAAGCTGGACACTACTTTCGGCTCTAGTGGAACCGTAACCACTTCACTGGGCAGCAATGCCTCGGCGATTTCATCGCTGGCTATTCAGGGCGACGGAAAAATCGTCGCTGCGGGTAGCATTTTCAGCTTTGGTGTCGTTACAGAACAGGCTCAAGCCGCCGTTGCGCGCTACCTGGCTCAGTGATTAGAAGGCTGGCGGGGAGCTGCATAGGCCCTCGCCAGCGCTTTTCCAGATCCGCAGCAGCCCTGCTTCGCTGTGTAGGAATCGAAATTTATATGTTTTCATCCGAAGCCAGCAAGGCCATGAGTCTCTACTAAGACGCTTTTCCCAGGGGTGCCGCTCCAGAAATGGCCGGCCCTTGACGGGCTCTTGGTGCAGCCGGCTTGCCTGATGGGCTGGCTTTCAAAAACTTGGTCTTGCTGGTGTAATGCTTACGTTCGGCCGTCCAAAGGCAAAAATCATGATCACACGTCCCCCACTACCTCCCTTTACTCGTGAAACCGCAATTCAGAAAGTCCGCCTGGCTGAGGATGGTTGGAATTCCCGTGATCCGGAAAAAGTCGCACTGGCTTACGCGTTGGATTCGCGCTGGCGAAACCGCGCAGAATTTGTGAATGGCAGGCAGGAGATCGTCGCGTTTCTTACCCGCAAGTGGGCCAAGGAGCTGGACTACCGGCTGATCAAAGAACTCTGGGCCTTCACGGGAAACTGCATTGCCGTGCGTTTTGCATATGAATGGCGCGATGATTCGGGAAATTGGTTTCGGTCGTACGGGAATGAGAACTGGGAATTCAATGACGACGGTCTGATGAGTACGAGGTTTGCATCCATCAATGATCTCCCTATCAAGGAATCTGACCGCAAGTATCACTGGCCGCTAGGGCGGCGTCCGGATGAGCACCCGGGATTGAGCGACGTGGGTTTCTAGCGGGTACGCTGGTGGCTCACAGCCGGTGCTTCGAGCGGCTCACAAATGGCTAACACAAAAATAGCTTTATAATTTGTCTTTCCACTTTCAAGGAGAAAATCAAATGGCTCAGCCGAAATCTGTCGCAAATGAAAACGATATTTCCCGCGAGCGCCTCGCGGAGTTATTGAACGAAGATCTTGCCCGCGAATATCAAGCCATCATCGCCTATGTGGTCTATTCCCAGGTGCTCAGCGGCGCCCAATACATGGACATTGCCGCCCAGCTTGAAATCCATGCCAAACAAGAGCTCGATCATGCGCTGATCCTTTCGCGCCAGATCGACTATCTCGGCAAGATGCCGGTGGTCACGCCTCAGCCGGTGCGCACATCGAAAAATGCCAAAGACATGCTCCGCTACGATCTCCAGAATGAAAACGAAACCATTCGTAATTATCGCGACCGCATCCGGCAATGTGAAGCGCTGGGGGAATACGCGATGGCGGAACAGATTCGCCAGATCCTCATGCAAGAGCAGGATCATCAAATCGATTTGGCCACCGCTCTCGGCGAAAAAGTTCCAGACCTTAACGGTGGTCCCAAAGCACGCAGCCTGCGCAAGCGCCGCTAACCCTGAGACGGATTGAGGGCAGGCGAGCGGTGCGCCGGATGAGATTCGTCTGTGCCGGGCTCCGCGCATTCGCGGTTTGAACATAATGAGGAGACGTCTGTGACGGCAGCGACCGACAACGGAATCATCAACACACCCAGCAATCACTCAGTAGATGAGACCGTGGAAAAGCTCAGGGGGATTCTGCGAGACAAGGGCATCAACCTGTTCACCATCGTCGACCATAGCGGCGAAGCCGAGAAAGCTGGGATGAAAATGCCTCCCACCAAACTGTTGGTCTTCGGCAATCCCAAGGGCGGAACTCCGGTGATGCTTGCCGCTCCCAGCATCGCCATCGATTTGCCGCTTAAAGTTCTGGTCTGGGAGGATAGCCGGGGAACAACCTGGCTTTCCTACAACAGCCCTGAATACCTAAAGAGACGGCACGGTGTGCCCGAAGATTTGGTGAAAAATATTTCTGTGGTCGGGGCACCGGTTCAGACGGTCGCAGAATAGTTCGGTTGCCAGTTCGAAGGCGCCGCTGACTTCCATTCATCTCGTTGAGACCGACGGCGTCATTAGTGTTTTTACTGGGAGGCTGGCGCCCGGCACTCAATACGGACGAAAGTCCCTACCGGCACAGAATTTACAAATCCGTGACACAATGGCCTGCCAAAAACGGGAGAATGCGGGGGATTCGGGGGTGGTCGATTTTGGTTCTGAAACCCCCCTCATGTTTCGCACCGCACGCTTACACCATTACCTTCACCCTTGCTTGACACAAAAGGAGAAACATCATGGTTTTTCAGGATAAGACGGGCCGGATCGCGGCATTCATCGCGCTGGTAATCGCGCTGGGCATGGTTTCGAGTTCGGCATTCGCGCAGTACAGCGTCACCAATCTAGTCTCCAACCTGCCGGGAAAGGCTCAACATCAGGACGCTTCGCTGATCAACGCATGGGGAATTTCTTACGCTCCCGGCGGCTATTTCTGGGTGAGTGACAACGGAACCGGCTTGTCCACGCTGTACAATGCCATGGGCATAAAGCAGTCGCTGGTGGTTACAATTCCTTCGTCCTCCGGCAGCGGGACGGGATCGCCTACGGGCCAGGTTTATAACGGGACGACTGGTTTTGTAGTTTCGCAGAATGGGCACTCAGCGGCCGCGCAGTTTATCTTTGCCACATTCGACGGCACAATCAGCGGTTGGAATCCAGGTGTCAATGCGACGGCTGCTGTGATTGCGGTCAACAATACTGGCGCGTGGTATACAGGTTTGGCCATGGGAACCAGCAACAACGCCAACTTCCTGTTCGCGGCCGATAACCTTAACAACAAAGTGGATATCTATGACAGCACCTTTAAACTAGTGTCATCCTTCACCGACACCAGCCTTCCGGCAGGCTCGTCCCCGTACAATGTGCGTAACATCAACGGCCAACTCTACGTAACCTTCAGCAACAGCACGGGTGGCGGCGTGGTAGATATTTTTGACACTGCCGGGAACAAGATCAAGACCCTGATTTCAGGCGGCAATTTACATTCTCCGTGGGGAATCGCGATGGCGCCGTCAAACTTCGGCAAGGCGAGCAACACGCTTCTGGTAGGCAACCTGGGGGACGGCTTCATCAATGCCTTCAACCCCAGCACCGGGAAATTGGTCGGAAAATCGGCGATTTCCTTCCCTGACCTGTGGGCGCTCATCTACGGCGATGGAAGGGGATTCAACGGGCAGACCAACCAACTCTTCCTGACCTCAGGGCCGGGAGGGTATTCAGAAGGCCTGTTCACTGTAGTCAACGTGAAGTAAGAGATTGCAAAGGAAAGTCAGGAATCGGGCTCCGGATCGCCTGGAGCCCGATTTCATGTGCGCACTGCCGGCCTTTGATCGCTGACGGCAAGCGACGCATCCCAAGAGAAAATCATCCGCGGGAAATTCATTCCAGAAGAATCAGACCGCAGCTGAGGTAGCCCGTCCTGCCGAACCCGCGCGGCGTTGTGCGCGCAGCCCTTCGCGGAAGGAATCGATGGTCAATTCCGCGCTGCGGCGGAACAAGTTCAATAACGGATCGTCGAATCCCGACAGCGGTTCCGCCGTAGCGCCCGGCATATCTTCATCGTCCATGCCTTCCGGCAGCACGGTGAATTCCAGTGGAGCCTTTCCTGCCTTCATTGCCTGGACAAATTTTTCAGCCTGGGCTCGCTGTTCGTCACCCGATTGGCTGAATTCAACTCCCATTCCGACTTCAGGATGCATGACGCGGACTACACCCTCGACCGGCGTGCGCACCCCGCCTGCCTGCATCGTCAGCACGACTCTGGTGCGAGCCGGAAAAGGAGCGCTCGTCTCTAAGTAACAAGCGGCAGGACTTACGTCAGTGAGTTTGCAACTAATGGGAGGATCATCGGCTTCGATCTCGGGAGAATGCCGGGCCAGCCACATTTTGATTTGTTGGCGATGTTCGCGTGAGAGTTCGAGGAAGCGCACTCCGGTGTTTGAGCCCGGATTCTTCCATGCCACTTCGGCGGCGCAGTTGACCACGTAATCGACGCCCGGCAAGGTGAACTTGATGCGCACGCCACGGCTTTTGGGGATATAGCGCGGAATCCGCACCGCCATCCCACCTTCGCTGATGTCCAGGGTTGTAATCTGTTGCTGGTCGGCCCCAGCGATGAGCGTGACCGGAAGCTCGACGGGCACTCGGACATTGCGGCGGCGTTCGCATTTCATCAACGCGCGGGCCGCGCGGAAACTGCTTCGAGCGCGTTCGAAGTTAACCGGCTTATAGAGGACAAAGTGCGCGCCCAGAGCGAAGGCACTGCGAACTGCCGTTTGCCCGTCAATCATGGCGACCGCAATCGCACGTTTGTTGCAGGGAGCGGAACGAACGCTGCTTAGAACCTTAGCCGCCAGGTCCTGATCGACACAGTCCACTACTATGGCCTCGAATCGGACGCGGGTCAGCCGGCGGACAGCGGAATCGGCATCGGTGCACGACTCAATCCCAACTTCAAGATCGCTCAGCACGCGGCGCAGCACGCGCATGATCTTGTCGTCGGTGCAAAGAACCAGGGCCTTCAATTCCATACGATGACGGCCCGGCGAGGATCAATCAACTCCGCCGGTTTCTCTCTCTCCTTCTTCTTCGTTCAGCAGGTGGGCAACGCCGCGAATCTGTTCCGCCGCGGCCTGAAGAGCTTCGATCTGTTTGCCCAGTTGCGCCTGCTGGGCCTGTTTCTGGCGCAACACTTCATGGATGTCCTTCACGTGAAACCCCCTAAGGGAAATGTAGGTTCCGCCAGCGGTGCGGGTCAATAAACCCCGGTGGCGGCGTGTTACGGGCGTAATCTCGGTAGACTAGACAAATCCATGTCCTCTGAAATGGGAACCTGGCCAGGCAGGAGGGTTTCCAAAATGGAAACGGTTTGTTCTCAGGCATTTACTGAGAAATGGCCGGGCGCTAGATGTAGATTAGTGTTGACTTTGATGGCGAACGCCCATAGAATCACAAACTTCCGGCCAGCTTTAGGGTTGCAGGGTCGCCCTGGGTCCTGGGGTGATAGGAATTAGTACGAAACCGGGGCAAGGCCGCGGGAATCTAAGGTTTATAGTTCGCACTTAAATAGAAGGATGTCATCTTCATATGGCTAAAAGACGGGGAAATCCTAATTGGGGGAAACCAGAGCCGATTGGCCCTATTGTCCCCACTATCACTGAGTTTGAGCAGGTCGTGAAGGAGTACAAGCTCTCACCCGACCAATACCTGCGGTCCACCCGGTTGCGGGAGTGGGCGCGACGCAACAAGAATTCAAAGTACATCCCGGAACCGCTGCTCGAAGCGTGGGGATTTGAAATCGAATCCACGCTGTAAGGCAAGTACCAGCAGAATTGAAGGGCCGCCGTAACGGCGGCCCTTTCGCTTTTGAGCTTCGCTTCCAGCCAGCAACCTGTGGTTTAGGGAGCTAGAAGCCATCAGGTAACGGCTGGAAGCCCTTTTGCTACAATTTCCAGATATGGCTACCCAATCCTCATTCACCGACGTCCCCACTGCGGTTGAGGAGATTCGCGCCGGACGCATGATCGTGGTGGTCGATGACGAGGATCGCGAGAACGAAGGCGATCTGACGCTGGCTGCGGAGAAGGTCACCCCCGAAGCCATCAACTTCATGGCCAAGTACGGCCGCGGGTTGGTGTGTCTGGCCATGACCGAAGAGCGGCTGGACCACCTGCGCCTGGGTCCTATGACCGCCGAAAATACGTCGAACTACGGCACTGCGTTCTGCGAGGCCATTGATGCGCGCGACGGGGTGACTACCGGCATCTCTGCCTATGATCGCGCTCGGACGATTCAAGTCGCCATTGATCCCGCTACCCGGCCCTCGGACCTGGCGCGTCCCGGACATGTCTTCCCACTGCGCGCCCGCAAGGGTGGAGTTCTGGTACGGGCTGGCCAGACCGAAGCTTCGGTGGATCTTGCCCGGCTGGCGGGAATGGTCCCCGCGGGCGTGATCTGCGAAATCATGCGCGATGACGGGACCATGGCGCGCGTTCCCGACCTGGTGGGGTTCTGCAAAGAGCACGACTTGAAAATGCTGACGGTGGCCGAACTTATCCGCTATCGCATGCAGCATGAGCGCTATGTGAATCGCGTGGGAGAGGCGTTGATCGGGACACGCTATGGAGAATTTCGCTTGATCGCCTATGAGAGCGCGATTGACGGCGGCGAATCACACGTGGCTCTGGTTCGCGGCGATGTCGAAAGCGGAGGCGGGCCGGTGCTGGTGCGCATGCACTCGCACTGCGTCATGGGCGATGTCTTCGGCTCGACTGCCTGCGACTGCCGTTCCACGGTTGAAGGCTCGATGCAGGCCATCGCTAGCGAAGGCCGGGGGGCGCTGATTTATCTGCATCAGAGTTCAAAGGGATTCTCTGTCGAACGTTCCGGGGGACGAAATTCTCTGATGTTTCATCGCGACAAGCGACTGCCCTCGCTGCCCGAGAGTGAGCGCAAGACCCAGCGTGAAATCGGTATCGGCGCACAGATTCTTTCAGATCTGAATCTGCGGCGTATCCGGCTGCTGACCAATCATCCCCGAAAAGTCGCGGCGCTCGAAGGTTTCGACATCGAGATTGTCGAGCAGGTGCCGGTGGTTCTGGAGAAGGCGCGTTTGTAGCGCGAAAACCGGCTTCTCGTCGCCATTCACTGAACTGAGGAACCGCGCTGACGATAGAGTGACCCGTCAACCTGCTCTGCCATCGCGTCGACGTCAAGAGTGCGCGCTAAGAACGCCTGGATTTTCTCTGAGCACGGCCGCGGTGCATCCAACACTTGATGATATGCCACGCGGCATATCGAGAGACCCGTTCTATCGCGGAGCCAGGCGTTCACTTGGTTCAGGTGGACTTGCAATCCTGCGATCAACGCCGCCTCAGCCAACTTTGGACCTGAAGTCCCGCGGCGGCGAATCATCTCCGCCTGAGACGCGACTACTTCGGCCAAGGGGCGCTCCATGAAAATGATCCGATAGTCGCGGCCGGGTGGAAGTGCGAAGAGCAATTGCGAGATGATCTTGACGGCCCTGCCTTCAGCTTCCGCGATGCATTCCGGCTGTTTCGGCAGCAGCTTGATGCGCTCCCACTCGCAGTAACCGCGGGGATTGTCGGTGTCAGCCGTGCGCTCGCCGTCGGTGAGGACAGACAGTCCCCCGGCGGCGAGCATCTGCATCATCAGCGACGTGCCGGAACGCGGCAGCCCGGAAACAACGGTGATCAATTGCCGACGGCCGGCGCGGCATTTTGCGCGACCACCTGACTGGCGCGCGATGCCGGAAGACCTGTTGCCCCCAGCGCGAGCCGGCCTAAGGTCGTAGCATCAGTGGCCGGGGTCTCGCCAAGCGCCGCGGAATCCGTTTCCGCCGAACCATCGAACGTGCCGTGGGTTAATCCGGTGACAATCGGACGATTGGGTACGGTCTCATAGGCGTAACCGGTCAACGTGGCCTTTATGCTGAGTCGGTCAGCCTGAACCGCGATGCGCGCCCAGCCATAATGAACCTCACTGCCAACCATGAATTTCAATCCCAGATAAGAGCCCACAAAGGGTCGATCCTTTCCCCATGGACCAAAAGAGCGATAGGAAGCGAACCCAAAAATCGTGCCACTAAATATTTCCGAACGCATGACCTCGGGCATGGGTTGCAGCTTTCGCTCTGGCGCCACGAGCACGCCCCAGAACGCCGGCGCTGCCGCCTGCTTCGCGGTCTTCGCCTTTCCGGGCACCTTGTCTGAACGGTGTGAAACTGCGTCAATGGCCCAGATGGCATTGCCCGCCTGGACAGGGCTTACCTGAAGGGTGGCGTTCGCGCCGAAGCTGCAATTCTGGGTGCAACTCTTACGAGCAAAGGCGCGATAGTTATTGCTCAACTGGAAATCAATACTACCGTCGTTGTTGAGATCCAATGCAACTGGAGTATTGATCAGAATTGGCGTATTCGCGGGTGTATAGACCACCTCGGCGTCGGCAGGTTGCGCCCCAGCCAGCATTCCCGCACCGGCAGCACCGGCTGCCGCTACATAGGACACGAGGCCCTTGTTTAACCGAGCGCTCAGCGTTGTAGGTCTTCTAGTGGGATTTCCTTGCGATTCCATGCGTGTCATTTCCGTCCTCTCTCAATGCGTTAGGTTGAAAGCGGGCCTGGGAGCCTTGGTCGCGATGGTCGGGGAGCATATCGCTCTCGCCCCAGCTTGTCAATGTGGACGAAAGTCCTGTGTCGGTTACTCGATCTTCGATTCCTGCGGACGCGTTGACCTTCCGAGTGCGCCCTGCGCCAGGCGTCCCAAGGTGGAGGGCCGGGAGGTTGTCGATCCTTCGAGCGCCGCGGGGTTCATGTGTATTTCGTCAGGGTCAAGCGTGCCGTGCGTCATTCCGGTGATAATCGGACGATTGGGAACTGTTTCGTATGCGTAGCCGGTTAGCGTGGCCGTGATGGTAAGAGTATTGCCACTCCTATCGGCTTTCACTTTTAGTCGCGCCCAACCGTAATGAACTTCACCGGCGATTCCGAACTTCAATCCTAAGTACGGCCCCGCAAAAGGCTTCCCTTTGCCCCACCAACCATAACTCTCAGTCGGATATCCATACCGCCATTGGAAGAAATCCAGATAGATCAATTCCGTTGTGAAGTTGCGCTCTGGCGCTATTACCACGCCTTCAAATGCTGGTGTGGCTACGAGAAATCTTCCATCACGCATTGCCCAAATTGCGTTTCCCTCTTGTGCAGGCGCAACATTTAAATCGAATCCACAGGTATTGTGAAAACAACCATAGTCAAAATTGCTGAGATAAAAATCGATTACGGCGTCGTTATTCAGATCCAAATTGACTGGGCCCTGGCCCGCCCCAATTTCTAAGTTAGTGGGCGTGTAAACCACTTCGGCATCAGCAGGCTGCGCCCAGGCTAGCATTCCTACTCCAGCGGCGCTTGCTGCCGCTACATAGGCCACTAGGCCTTTGTTCAGTTTCACGTTGAGCGCCGTGGCCGTTCGCACAGGATTTCCACTTTGCGTCTCTTTGCGGATCATTCCTGTCCTCCTTGTTACGTCAGTACTAAGAACCCGCGAACCTGGAATATGCAGTAGCCGGGAAGCATATTGTCCACTCCACGGGTTGTCAATGTGGACTAAAGTCCTCTTACGATGCTTGCGTTCTATGTTCCCGCCGACGCTTCAACTGCAAATAAATCCCCCGGTGCCGCGCAGCTTTTTCCGGATCGCCTCCGGGCTGCGTACACAGCGCCGCCAGGTAACGGTGAGCTGCGAGCAGTCCCGGCAACATGCTGGCAGCGGTCTCGAAGGCCACGATCGCGCGTTCGCGATGTCCCAAACGCGCCAACGCAACCCCGAGGTAGAAGTGTCCCATGGGCAGAAAATGTTGCAGTCCGACCGCCAACAACGCTTCCTCGGCGGCTTCTTCATTGCGCCGCTGGCGCAACCGGACCAGCGAGAGACCCAGATGCGCTTCTGGACTGTCGCCATCGATATCGAGGGCCCGCTGGAAAGCGCGTTCGGCATCGTCGGTTCGCTTCTGCCGCAAATATGTTTGGCCAATACGCAGGTGCAGGTCGGGAAGGCGGGGATCGGACTGCTCGGCTTTCAGAAGCGAGGCCAGCGCGTCATCCATGTTCCCTTCCTCGAAATGGATGATGCCCATCAGCAGGTCAGCCCAAGGCCGTGGCTTGGGAGTTTTATCCGCCGGCTCAGCAGCCACATCGGCAGGCGGCAACTCTTCAGCGGTTGCCACCGCTTTCTCATGATCTTCATTTTCCGGCGTGGCGGGCGGCTTGGGTTCGTACACAATCAGGCGTTGCAGAATGGTCTTCGCTTCCTCGCGGCGTCGTAGCAGCAAGTACGACTGTGCCAGATGTTGGGCGAAGCGAATCTCGTCCGGCCATTTTTGGGCCAATTCCTCGAGAATAGGAAGCGCATCCTGATAGCGGCGCCCATCGAGATGGGCTCGCGCCAGGTTGTACTGTTGTTCACGAACTGCAGCCTCCATCGCCTTGTTTTGGTCTTCGCTCGGCGGTTGAATGTAGCCCAGCGCGACAAACTGCTGCAACACAGCCTGCGCCGCCGCCGGATCCATCCGCAGGTCGGAGGGGTGCATGCCACACTCACCCGCTTCGGCCTCCCAACTCGGAATACGCGTGATTTCTGGTGGTTGCTCGAACGCCTGCACCAGCACACGGCCATCCATGTCTTCACCCACCGGCAGACCGAAGAGCGTGAGAATGGTCGGAGTAACGTCCAGCAGAGTCGCGCCATAAATACGCTCGTCCTGCCTGACGTTCGCTCCTTTCATGCAGATGACGCCGAAAGGACGGTGTTGTATCGCCGGACCGGCAGGTTCCTTGGGAATACCGCGCGGCCGCAGGTGGTCGGAATGAAAGCCATGATCAGAAACCAGCAGAACGGTCGCATCCGGGCCAGCCAGGTCGACGAGGGTTTGCAGCATCATGTCGTGAAAGCGATACGCCCCGTTGACAACGTCTTTATAGATTTCAAACTGGTCTTCGGGAATCCCCTCCATACGCGGCGGATGGTAATGCATAAATCCGTGGCAGAAATGGTCGATCCCGTTGTAATAAACGGCCATGAAATCCCACGGCTGGTTCTGGAGAATCCAGGTGGCTGCGTTGTGGATGGAGCAGTTCTCCGCCAGAATCTTGGAAAACGAGTTGAGCCTTCTGTCTTTTTCCTGATCGATCTGCGCTGCGAGTGGAATCCAGGGAAGAATCGCCGCTTCGGTAACCTCTGCCGGATGCATGCGCAGGTTCGCGAAAATCTCACGCAGGCTCTCGGGATAAACCGCGCCGGGTGGCAGCGGCCATTCCTTGTCCGGGGGCGCGACGGCGTATGGGTAAAGATCGGAGACGCACACCCCGTTGATAGGCTCCGCTGGATGCCCGGCGAACCAGCCGAGAGCGTGAGTCTTGTAGCCACGCTGAGTGAGAATGTTCCAGATGGCTTTAACTTTCCGCGAAGTGCTGGTGACCGGGCGCACGCCGCCCACTTGCGTATCGGGTTCCATGAAGCCGAGAATGCCGTGCTTGTCCGGCCGCTTGCCGGTAGCGATGGAATTCCACAGCATGGGAGAAAGAATGGGACGTAGGGTCGCGAGGTTTCCCATCACGCCGTGATTGATGAAGTCATCCAGCGTGGGCATCAGCCCCTGATCGAGCAGAGGATTGATGACTTTCCAGTCGGCGGCATCCCAGCCGATGAGCAGAACTTTCTTGGCGAGCGCCTTACCCAATCACTTTCTCCAGAGCGGAACGCCTTGTGCACCGAGGGCGAGCGCGCCGAGGGAAGTAGCCGGCGCATTGTTGGCCGCCATTTCGCCAGCGTTTGCTCTTTGGTTCGACGGAGTAGAACCAGCGGCACTTTCGTGGCCTGCGGCGGTGCACGATCCCGCAAGAATCGCGGTGTTGGGACTGGATTCGTAACCGTACGCCAGAATTTTGGTATCAACGGAAGGCGTGCGGCCACCCTTTACGATTGTCGACTCCAACCGGACCCATCCGTAATGCGGCTGCCCTGAGATCAGGAACTTAAAGCCAAAGTAGTTGGTTTGACCAAAGCGCAGATTGCCAAGATGGCGTTGAGAACTAACGCCCTGTGAGGGAGTGTAGGTGAATATCAGACCATAGCCCGCTCCCTTGCCAAAGCGTGCACCCGGGCCAATGCTGGCGCCTGATGCCAAATCGGCTACAAACCCCTTTGAGGAGACCACCGCTTCAGCGCCGGGTAGATTGCGGGTGAAGAAACCGCGGTTTATGCCGGTACTAGTCAGTGTAGAAAAGGTATGGTACGACTGCGCGACATTGAAGGGTGCAATCGGCTGGTGAGCGGGATTGAAGGCAAAAGTCGCAGTGTAGTTGAGCGCTGCGGACAGATTCTTGCACACCGGCGCTGCCTCAGCCGGGGTAACGAGCGCCAGCGTGGCCACGCCCGCAGCACTCGCCGCTAGAGCGTACGCGGCGATACCGTGCTCCAGGGGTTTGGACAACTTGGCCGGCGTTCTCGAACGATCTGTGCGCTTACTGACGTGCCTCATGTTGACCTCCAAAATGTAGAACTTCCTCACACCCCGGCCTAGGGCTTAGCGAACACAAACGCACCACCTGTATATCTTCCTAGGTTAGGCGCCCCTGCGGCCGCGAAGTTGCCATCGATGCTGACGGACGAGCCCAGTAGATCGTCGTTGTGTGCATCCGATCCGTTCAAAACCTGGACCGAGGTCTGTGTCCAACCGGACCCCAACTTGGCGAACACATACGCTCCGCCTGCTTTCCACCATGCGGGATAGCCTCGGGAATCCAGCGGACCCGGACTACGCTGAGGGGCACCAACCACGGCATTGCTATTCGAAATGGAAACCGCCGATCCGAACAAATCGCCACTTTGCCCGTCGGGCGCAATCAGCTTGGCGGCCTCTGTTGCATTCTTCCAACCGCCAGCTGGTTCTGCGTAAACGTATGCGGCGCCGGTATGAGCTATCCGCCCCATAGCGGCAGTTGCACCGGCCACGACTGTACCGCCGTTCACCGCTGCCGCCAGTCCCAACTGATCGAACGACGCCCCGTCGGAAGCGGTCAGCTTGGCTGTCTGTGTCATATTTCCCCAGCCGCCCGCCGGTTCGGTAAAGACATACGCGGCGCCTGCTTGTGTGTTAATCCCATTGGCCCCCGGCGCCCCGGCGACAATCGTCCCACCACTGATCGAAACTGAGTTGCCGAACTGATCTTTGGGTACGCCGTCCGAAGCCGTCAGTTTCGCGGTCTGAGTCATGTTGACCCAACCATTTGCCGGCATCACATAAACGTAAGCTCCACCCGGCGTTTCTCCTGGCGCTCCCGCCACCGCTGTGTTGCCGGAGATGGAAACCGATGTGCCGATCAAGGCACCGTTGGCGCCGTCTGATGCTGTCAGTTCCGCGGTTTGGGTCAGTTGCCCTGACCATCCTCCGGAAGGCCTAACGTAGATATATGCCCGGCCCGGGCCAGCGTTGTTGTTGAACGGATTCGGAGGTGAGCCCACCACGATGGTGTTCCCCGAGATTGCCACCGATGAGGCAAAAAGGTCGGTGCTCAATCCGTCGGAAGGACTGAGTACCGCCGACTGAGTCAGGTTATTCCAGTCTCCTGTGGTTGGCTTGACAAACACAAAAGCCTCGCCCACGAAGTTACCGCTGTAGTTGTACGGCTGGCCGACCACTACGATGTTGCCGCCTACCGCGACGGACATGCCGAAGAACTGCCCACCTTGATCGCCTGTAGCGACAGGTTGCGCGAGTTGCGCCCAGGGCCCGTCCGCCGGCGCAGGAATGACGTGACGCCCGCGCAGGTTCGCTAGAGATGGGAGCACGTTGCGCGCCATCGCCGCCCGAATGGCTGCTTGCGCCGCTGGCGGCAAGTCTGAGATGGTCCGCGGAGAGTTGTCGGCTGCTGACGCGCATAATGAAGACAACAATATGAGGATGAGGGCGGAAGTTAGTTGCGCACTTCGCATGGGGAACTCTCCTTGATGCCGAAATCCCTGGGCGGGGGCTACGCCGGGGCGAAGCCATTGGGCCCATTGTCCTGCTTGCGGCCGCGCCCGTCAATCTGCAAAGTTTTTCACCCGGCAGCGTTCACTACTCGGTATCTTCGCCACAACGGTAAACCCTGAACGCCAAGCGCGAGCATGCCGAGGGAAGCAGGTTGGGACGTATCTGACGTCGGACTTGCAGCCGAGGCGCTACTGCCGGCTTGGTCGCTGGAACTTACGCTAGTACCATTGTGCGGAGCAGGAACGGCGCTGGTCGAAGGCGAAACACTCGTACAGGAGCCCGCAGCGATGGCAGTGTCAGGAGTGGACTCGTAGCCCGATGCAAGTATCTGGGTTTGGCTGCCCATGTAGTTCCCTGACTCCGTCATCCGCACCCAACCATAGTGGATTTTCCCTGAAATCAGAAATCGGTAGCCGAAATAGTTAATTCTTCCGGGTTTCAGGTTACCCCTATGGTAAAAACGGTTCGTACTGAAAAGCATGCCGTAGGATTGGCCCTTTCCAAATGCGCCGCCCGGGCCGATGCTCGCGCCCGCTGGGAGATCAGCGGGTAGATCATTCTCCGCGATTGCCATTTCCGCGCGGGGAAAATTTGGCGTCAAGAACAGTCGGCCGAACGCGAAGCTCGAGTGAGTGGACGGTGAAGAAAAAGTCTGCGCGATGTTGAATGGCGCTACTAGGCCGCCAGCCGGATTTAAGGAGTACGTGTCAGTGCCCAGAAGCGTGAAGCCGATCTGATGACAGATGGGCGAGCCCTCGGCCGGAACTGAGCAAGCAAGGATCGCAACTCCTGCTGCGCCGGCGGCCAGTACGTAACCGTTAAGGTGCTGGTGAACCGTTCCGCAAAGCATAGAAGGCTCTTTGGGCAGCCCCCATCCCCGCTTCGCGCGTTTCCTGTCAGAATGTGCCATAAGGCCCCCCGCCAATCACTGGTCCCCAGAAATATCACCAACCTATGACTCTAGGGACCGACAAATATGTAGGCCCCTCCGTTGGTGCGCTGCAGCCTGCTATTGAACGTCGCGCCAGCAAGCACCAAGTGCCCTCCCGTTGCCACAGAGGTTCCAACGTAGGAGAAATATCTGGCGTCAGACCCGGTCAATTTGGCCTCTTGCGTAGTGTTGGCCCAGCCAGTCAGTGGCTTTTCGAAGACATACACGGCACCCTCCCGACAGAACCTACAGATGCTCGGGGTTGCCTGATATCGAGGCGCACCGGCTACAATCCGATTGCCTTCAACTGCCACCGACGACCCCAGCAACTCTCCGCCATTCCCCCCCGCGCTGGTCAGGTTGGCTGTTTGAGTGGTATTCATCCATCCAGAAGCGGGCTCCACAAACACGTAGACTACCCCCTCCCTCTGCGCTTGGGCGCTGTTGATGGTCGCATAGGGTGCGCCAACCACAGCGGTTTGGCCGTCAACGGCGACTGACGTACCAAAGCTGTCAGACTGCGTTCCATACAAGGACGTAAGCTTGGCTGTCTGGGTCATGTCCGTCCAACCGCTCGACGGTTCGACGAAGACGTAAGCCGCTCCTTGAAGAGGGTTTCCAGATATGGTGGCGTTCGGTGCTCCTGCCACGACCGTCCCACCGCTGACGGATAACGCCTTTCCAAAGAGATCGTCTTCCATTCCGTCAGAAGCGATCAGCTTGGCAGTTTGGGTCATGTTTACCCAGCCGTTCGTCGGCTCGACGAAAACATATGCGGCGCCGTGGTCGCTCGTTGGGAAAGTTCCCGGCGCCCCAGCGACCACAGTTTCTCCATCGATGGAAACCGAAAATCCCAACCCGTCGTTCGCTGCTCCGTCTGAGGCGGTTAGCTTCGCGGTCTGCGTCAGCGTTCCGTGCCAACCGCCCGGCGGCTTGATGAACACGTAGGCCGCACCCAGCGAGGTGTTACAGAACTGGTTCTGAGGCTCTCCAACAGCAATTGTGTTCCCGCTGATCGACACTGAAGTGCCGAAATCGCAAGCGTCAGCGTCTGAGGTCACCAAGGTTGCTACCTCGGTCATGTTCTGCCAACCACTGGCTGGTTTGATAAAAACAGCTGCATACTGTCCGTTCGGAGCGCCGACCACTATCGTGTCGCCGTCAATTGCCACCGAAGCGCCGAACAAATACGGACAACAGTTAGATGATGACAATTTAGCCAGTTGCGGCCAGAACACGATTTCCGGAAGATTCGGCGAGTCTTGTTTCTGCGCTGCTGCATGAGCGGTTCCGGCGCCCGGTCCCAAGGCCGCCAAGATACTTCTCTGGGCTTCCGGCAGCAAGTCTGCAATCGTGTGAGAAGACTTGTCCTCTCCCGCGAAGCAGAAGGCTGGCAGCAGGAACAGGAAGAGGACGACACAGTTGAAGAGCAGTCGTGTACTTCGCATCGGACTTCTCCTTGATTCGAAGAACCCGGGACAACAGCTACGCGTGCGAGTTGCCTATGAAAATGTAGAGTGCCTTGAAACCTACGGCGTCACCTCAAACACGGTGCCGAAGCCGGGGAAAATATATGGATCGGGCGTAGTCGTCCCATAGAGGTTGCCCTTTCCGTCGAGGATGAGGCTCTGTGTCGGCGATGCGCCGTCGGAGCCGCCCTGGAAGGCGTGGAGCACTCTTTCTTCCCACCCGAACCTGGTGTGCGAAAGTTTGAAAACCACGCCCCCGCCGCAGTAGAGGCATCTGCCACCCGCCGAGGTGGTGCCGTAAAAAGCACCGCTCGCGTCCATCACTAACGTGGCCTGCGGCCCGGCCCCGTCGGCGCAACCATTGAGGGCGCAGAAATTATGCAGCATGATGCCCTCCCACTTGCCGCCAGAGACAGGTTTGAGCTTGTAGGCTATCCCCCAGTTATTGCCGCCCTTCGCACCCGTTCCGTACACGTTCCCTTCGCGATCGAGAATGACCCCGGCCATGGGTTCGCCGCCATTCCCGCCACCCGAAAAGTCAAAAATGTCCGTTTCCGTCCAGGTCCCGTTCGTTTGTTTAAGCTGGAAGATTGCGCCACAACCTGGAAAGCAGGTATACAGCTGGTAGTAAGTGCCGTATATGTTGCCGGCGCTATCAAAGACAATGACGGGATTGGGCTGAATCTCGAAATTAGAGAAGCTGAAAAGTACCTTCTGCATCCACGCCCCACCCCGTTGCTGGGGCGGCGACAGCTCGTAGACTTCCCCTCTGCCGTTGGCGCCTCCAGCGGTGGTAACGCCGTAGAGGTTGCCAGATGCGTCAAAGGTCAATCCGGCGGGAAATGCTCCGTCGCCATTTTGGAATTCATACAACACGGTCTTGGCCCAGTTTCCATTTTGACCGGGAGACAATTCGAAAACGGTGCCGCATCCCAGGGACGTGCACGCCGTACCCGAACCACCATACAAAGTTGTGCCATAAAGGTTGCCGGAAGCGTCGAAAAGCAGGTTGCCGCTGGGGAACTGCCCGTCAGACCCGCCCTGGAAGGCATGCAAGACACTCTCCTGCCATCCGCCGTTACTGAAGGTAAGTTGGAAAACCACGCCACAGCCCGGAGCAAAGTTCGACGGGCAATCGGCGGGGTTGCCGCCTTCCGCAGTGGTGCCATACAGATTGCCGGCAGCATCCATGACCAGGCTGGAAGAGGGAAATGCTCCGTCAGCGCCGCCTTTGAATCCGTATAGTACTTGCTCGCTGGCAGTCGCCCACGCGTTCGAAGTGATCGCCAGGGTTATAGAAAGAACAAGAGATTTCAAGAGTACGCGTCTTTGCATGGAACCTACCTCCTGCGACCGTTTACGTTACTACGAGGAGCCCTCCGGTCAGGCTTCTCCTGCCTGTGGTTTCTGGCAAGCCGTCTCCAGTGCTACTTGCTCCGCCAGGCGGTCAAACCAGATGCCCCTTGGGCTAAACGGCCCAAACTAGCCGCTTGAACAGCAGCCTCTCCCGAGGATGTGCCGCTTTCGCGGGAGATATTGTCGACATCCTCGATACCCTTCTGTCTTCCAGTAATCACGGGCAAGTTGGGTATCGTCTCGTAGGCGTAGCCCGTCAAGACACCCGTGACTTCGCTGCCTTGATTGGAGCAGCTCACGTTAACGCGAGCCCAGCCGAAATGCACTTTGCCTGATATAACGAATTCGAACCCCAGGTAGCGGCTGGTCACATTCGCCCATGGCGCAGTACAACTGACCGAGGCCGGGTGGTGTCCACCCGGGTGGTGCGAACCCCGGTGACGCGCTCCGCCCAGGAAGGACAACTCCGCCATCTCTCCTGAAGCGGGCAGAAATTGGCCCTTAGGTCCAACCGGGGCACCGGAGAACAGAGCAGAAGCGTAGGCCCGGTTAGAGACGGTGTGGCCCTGTATGCGGTTTTCTTGTCCCGCCGGAAGGGCAGACAATCGCCCGAACGAACTAAAGAAGGTGGTGCTGAAAGTATCCTTGAGAGAGAAGTCGGTAATGCCGTCGTGGTTGAGGTCGATATTGATTGTGGTATTGGGCGCGATCTGCTGATTGGCCGGGGTGTAAACGACCTCCGCCTCGGCGGGCGGGCTCGACCCCAAAATTCCCACTCCGGCCGCAGCTGCTGCCAAGGCATACCGACTGAGAAGTTGCTCGAACTCGCGAGGGATGGCCGGGTTCGTCTGACGCTGAGGGTGTCGCACGGCGGACTCCTTGTAAAACTCTAGGGTTCCGGTCTTGGACCTGTCATTGCGGGCAGTATACCCCCATTTCATGTTAATGAATTGTAAAATCAATAGGTAGGCGTAGCTTGCAGTGACGTGGCAGGTCCGAGATCAGACCGCCCGCGCGGGATGTCGGTAGCTACATGAAATCAGAACGGCTTGCGGATCACCACTTCGCTGTCGTGAATGAAAAACTGCGCCGGGCATTCCTGCGATCCGCAGATCACTGGCAGTAGACCGGCCAGTTGTTTTCGAGTGATCAGGCCCAGCGTGCCGCATTCCGGGCAGGACAGCACAGCCCAGTAGGGATCGTCTTTCTCGCCCACGCGACCCGCGTTTTCCAGCACGAAGACCGTGCCGGGCAGCATTTGTTCAGGGATCCATTCGCTTAGGACGTCCAGTTCTCCAACCATCTCGTCTCCTCGTGAGTCCGAATCATTGGAACCAAACTTCCCTGCTATGAAGCCGTTCCTGCTTTGCGTGATGAGCGACTGCCAGCACTGCCACTATTTTTCTTGGCGCGAATTTCCCCACGCACCTGCCGCACCGTATCCGAGAGGCAAATGGACAGCATGGGCTGGCGCGTGTTTTTCAAGATGTCGACAATCTGCCGGGCCGACGTTTCGAGGTAGAGCGTCTTCCCGTCGGTAAGCAAGTGATACTCGGAAGCGCCACTCACCGTCTCGGCCAGGCGCTTACTGAATTCCCGCTGCAGAAAACGCATCACCTTCCGCACCCGTTGCAAAGAGAACCCGCGCTGTCGTAACTCACAGATCACGGCAACTTCGGCCAAGTCCTCCATCGAGTACAGGCGGCGATGACCGTCCCGCGCCGGAACCACGATTCGCCGCTCATCCCACCACTGAAGCTGCCTTGGGGTGATTCCGGTGAACTGAATCACCTCACGAGTTGTGAATGGTCCTTGCACTTTCGTCTTGAAATGTTTCAAACAATCGTATAGCTGAATGTTTCAAACATTTTAGGCGCGTCACGGGGTCTGTCAAGAAAACAATCTGTGGATAAGGGGGTGACTAGAGGAGTTCCTGGCCGCGGGGATCGGATGGAGTAGAGCCTCCGCCGACGAATTGTACGATCTCCAGCTGATCGCCGTCTCCGAGGCTGGTTTGGGCCCATTCCTCACGCCGGACGATGCTACGATTCAACTCTACCGCCACGCGGTCAGCCTTCATGCCGAGTTGATCGAGCAAAACAGCGAGCGAGAGAGGTGCAGAGAAATCGCGAGACTCTCCGTTGATTTGCAGCTTCATGTCTCAAGGATTGTCGCAGGCAAGGATGATCGCAGACAAGTCGCCAAGGCTATGCTTCAACTTTTCGCAGCTGGAACTTGCGCGTGGCAGTGCGCCCAGAATAGTTGGCCTGGACCAGAATTGCGGAATCGGGCAATGAGGATTCGTCCACATCGATCTTCATTTCGGCATCGCCGTCAAGGCCTGTAGCTACTTGCGCATAGAAGGGCGCCGCGTCGGGACGTGCAAAACGTACGGTCAGCCGTGCACCCTCGACGGTAGCGCCGCTATCGGTGACGCGCAGGCGTAGAAGCAGCTGCCGGTCGGAATGGACGGACTCGGCATTCAGCCATTGCACGTCCAACTCTTTCGTGGCGGCCAACGATTCCGCAGTCTCTCGCCGGTCGAAGACGGAATCGAGCTTGCCATCGCGGATGGCATCGAGCACCATGCGGTGCTGGTCGCGCAGCACCCCTTCACGCTGCTGATCGCTGAATCCGGACCCCGACGCTGAATCGGCGTAGGGCGTGGCGCGCTTGCCGATGCAACGTCCCCGCACAAAAACCTGGGTCTGCAGAAGCAGCTCGTGCTCACGGGCTTCGCTCTGCACGTGGTAAACCGTGCCTTCGTGCTTGACGTCGGTATTGAAGCCAAAAATCATGGTTTTTGTGCGTCGCGTTGTTATGTCCCACAGCGGGCTGCCGCCCGATTGTTAAAAACTCGTTACGCAACCGCCGGTTGCTTGACACTCCCTACCGCGAAAACTAATCTAGAATGTTTAGACAATCATTGGCTGCAAATTATATATAGCTCCCCTATGCCGGACAATTACTTCGCCCGTTACCTGCCCTTGCTGATTCATTTCATCGTAGCAGGTGTTTTGGCGTCGGCAATCGTGTTCCTTTCCTGGCTGATCGGCTACCGCAAACCTACCCGCGCCAAGTTGTCTGCTTATGAATGCGGGATGACCCCGGTTGGAGACACCCGCGGACGCTTCTCGGTGAAGTTCTACCTGGTGGCTATGCTCTTCATTCTGTTCGATGTGGAGGCCATCTTCCTATACCCTTGGGCAGTGATTTTGCGTCAGCTTAAGATGTTTGGTTTCTGGGAGATGCTGGTGTACATCGGAATCGTCCTGGTGGGCTTTTTCTACGTCTGGAAAAAGGGTGTTCTGGACTGGGGTGCGGTCCGTTCGCGCCCCGGGGAAGTAGGTGAAGTCTAGTGTTAACGCCTGCCATCACCGATCTGGAGCAATTGAAGGAACACCCAGCCGTGGCGCGCTTACGGTCGTGGAACCCGGCTGCGGTCGAAGCCGCGAAGTTCGATCGCGATGAGCTCAGCATCTACGTTGGGCGGTCTTCGCTGCGCGAGGCATGCGCACTGCTGCGCGACGACGTAACCTGCCCCTTCAATTTTTTGTCGGATGTGACCTGCGTGGACTGGCATCCGCAGGAACCGCGCTTCGAAGTCGTGTACCAGTTGCTCTCGATTTCAAGAAAGGAACGGGTTCGGCTCAAGGTGCGTTTGAGCGGCGACAACCCCGCCGTGGAGTCGGTCACCTCGGTTTGGCCTGCCGCCAATTTTTTTGAACGTGAAGTTTTTGACCTGTTTGGGATCCGTTTCACCGGCCACCCTTACTTGCGGCGCATTCAAATGCCGGAGAACTGGGAAGGGTATCCGCTGCGCAAGGATTATCCCGTGGAGGGCTACCGCTAGAACTCGTGGCCCATCTTTCCTCCACTATCGCGCTCGAACCGACGCAGGATCAGACCATGATCCTGAACATGGGGCCGCAACATCCTTCTACGCACGGGGTGTTGCGCGTGATTCTTGAGATTGACGGCGAAACCATTGTGCGGATCATGCCCGACATCGGCTACCTGCATACTGGCATTGAGAAGACGTGTGAAGCCAAGTTCTACCAGCAGGTGGTGCCGCTCACCGACCGCATCGACTACCTCTGCCCCTTGACCAACAATCTGTGCTACGCGCTCGCGGTGGAGAAGTTGCTGGGACTGGAGATTCCACCGAAGGCGCAATGGTTGCGGGTGATGATGAATGAACTCACCCGGATCAATTCCCATCTGGTGTGGCTGGGAACACATGCCCTCGATATCGGCGCCATGACCGTCTTTCTCTATTGCTTCCGCGAACGCGAGGACATTCTTCGCTTGTTCGAGGCCATCAGCGGGCAGCGCATGATGACTTCATATTTTCGCATCGGTGGCGTGGCACTCGAGCCGCCGCTCGACTTCTTTGATCGCGTGCGCGACTTCGCCGACCGCTTCCCTTCCAAAGTGGACGAATACGAGAATTTGCTGACCGGCAATCCGATCTGGGGAATGCGCACCAAAGGCGTTGCACGGATTTCGGCGGAAGACGCGATCGCACTGGGCGCAAGCGGGCCAACGCTTCGCGGTAGCGGCGTCGATTTCGACTTGCGCCGCGACATGCCCTACTCGGGCTACGAGAATTTCAAGTTTAGGGTGCCGGTGTCGCAGGACGGCGACGTGTTCGCCCGCTATCTGTGCCGGGTGCAGGAGTTGAGGGAGTCAATCGCTATAGTGCAACAGGCGCTGGCTGGCATGCCCGAAGGCCCGATCAAAGCCGACGCTCCAAAAGTGGTTCTGCCCGACCGCGAGAAGATGAAGACACAGATGGAAGCACTCATCTTTCACTTTAAGATTATTACCGAGGGCTTTGCCGTACCGGCGGGCGAGGTGTATCAGGCGGTGGAATCTCCGCGGGGCGAAATGGGCTATTACGTGGTCAGCGACGGCACCGCCAAGCCCTACCGTGTGCACATGCGCTCAGCCTGCCTGGCGAATCTGCAATTGCTGCCCAAGATGTGCGAAGGAAAACTGATCGCGGACGTGGTGGCGGCAATTGGCAGCATCGATATCGTTCTGGGTGAAATCGACCGATGATTCCCCTGTGCTCTCTGTGTCTTCTGTGGTTTGGAAGAAACTCAGCCACAGAGGACACAGAGGGTCACAGAGACGCTAAGAGAAGATGAAATTCTCGGACCAATTCGAAGCGCGTTTCGCGGAGATGCTGACACACTATCCGACGAAGCGGTCCGCGCTGGTTCCGACTCTGCTATACGCGCAGGATGAAGTCGGCTGCCTCACGGACGAGGTTATCGCAGAACTGGCAAGCCGCGTCGGTCTTACCGAACTGGAAGTGCGCAATGTGATCAGCTACTACTCCATGCTGACTACCAAGCCGCGCGGCAAATATAACGTCCAGGTTTGCACCAACATTGCCTGCATGCTGCGCGGCGGCGAGGAACTATTGGATCACTGCAAGAATCGCTTGGGGATTGGGAACAAGGGCACGACCCGAGACGGAATGTTTTCACTGGAGGAAGTGGAATGCATTGGCGCATGCAGTTGGGCGCCGGCCGTACAGGTGAACTATGCGTTCCACGAGAATTTGACTACGGAAAAAATGGATAGAGTCCTGGACGAGTACAACAAGAAAGCTGCGCGGTGAAGGAATTGTGTAATTGGGTAATTTTGTAATTGAAGAAACTCACAGATGCAACGTAGTGCGGGTTTTCAATTACTCAATTACCCCATCACAAAATTACTCAATTTTCATGGCTGATTTGGTTTCCCATCCCGATGAAGTAAAAGTCGTGTCCCGGCGCTTTGGCCAGGGCGCGGCTGACATCGACCGCTATCTCCAACTGGACGGCTACAAGGCCGTACAGAAGGCGCTGGGCATGCAGCCGGACGTCATCGTCAACCTGGTGAAAGATTCCGGCCTGCGCGGACGGGGCGGGGCCGGCTTCAACACCGGAATGAAATGGTCCTTCGTTCCCAAGCAGTCGGCAAAGCCAAAATACATTTTGTGTAACGGCGACGAGAGCGAACCGGGCACCTGCAAAGACCGTCTGATTTTCGAGCACGATCCGCACGCGGTGATTGAAGGAGTCGTGATTGCGGGAATTGCCACGGGGTCGCATGCCGGATACATCTATGTTCGCGGCGAGTACCGTTATTTGCTGGAGATCATGCAGAAGGCGATTCGCGACGCCTACGCCAAAGGTTTTCTCGGCAAGAACATTTTCGGCAGCGGCTACGACTTCGAAGTTTATTGGCACGGAGGCGCGGGTGCTTACGAAGTCGGTGAAGAATCGGCCTTGATGGAATCGCTCGAAGGCAAGCGTGGCATTCCGCGAATCCGCCCCCCGTTCCCGGCCGTGGTCGGTCTGTGGGGTGGTCCGACCGTCATTAATAATGCTGAGACGCTGGCCAGCGTGCCGCATATCCTGCTCGGTGGCGCGGAATGGTTCGCCAAACTAGGGCCACCCAAAAATGGCGGGACCCGGTTGTTTTGTTTGAGCGGACATCTGAATCGGCCGGGCGTGTATGAACTGCCCATGGGTTACAACCTCAAGAAAATGATTTACGACGTGGGCGGAGGCATTCCCAATGGACGCACGCTGAAGGCCGTGGTTCCGGGAGGTTCGAGCTGTCCGATTTTGACCGCCGGCGAAATCGACGTCGCCATGGATTTTGACTCGATGATGAAGGCGGGGACGATGTTGGGTTCCGGCGGATTGGTGGCCGTCGACGACTCCACATGCATGGTGAAGTTCGCGCTGCGCATCATGAAGTTTTACCAGCACGAAAGCTGCGGCTGGTGCATTCCCTGCCGCGAAGGCACGGACTGGTTAAAGAAGACGCTGATTCGTTTCCACTCCGGCGGCGGCGTAAAGGGAGACATCGACAACATTCAGTACCTCTCGGAAAACATGTTGGGGCGTACGTTTTGCCCGCTGGGGGACGCGGCCGCTATGCCGACGATTTCCATTGTGAAGAAGTTCCGCAAAGAATTCGAGGATCATCTGGATGGCAAGCCGTGCCCGTTTGAGAAAGCCGGAGCGGCGGAACTGGTCATGGTTTGAGGCAAACGTCGTTCGTCGTCGGCCGTTGGCAAAACCGGTGACGTGAATCTGGCAACAGCCAACGACGAACGACCAAGGACGAACGACGATTTTTATGGCTGACGTAAACATTACAGTCGACGGCAAGAAAGTCACGGCTCCCGCCGGGATGCTGCTGATCGAAGCCTGCAAGAGTGTGGGCATCGAAGTGCCTTCGTTTTGTTATTACCCCAATCTGTCGCTGCAAGGCGCATGCCGTATGTGTCTGGTGAAGGTTGAGAAAATGCCGAAGCTGCAAACCGCGTGCACCACCGTCATCAGCGAAGGCATGGCGGTGAGCACGGATACTCCCGAGATCCATCAGGCGCGCAAGTCGATGGTCGAGTTGCTACTGGGGAATCATCCGCTCGATTGCCCAGTGTGCGATGCGGGCGGCGAATGCGAATTGCAGGACATGACGTTTTCCTACGGGGCCGCTGAGTCGAAGTTCATCGACATCAAGAACCATCGCGAAGAGCAGCAATGGTCGCCAGTGGTTTATTTCGACCGGCCTCGCTGCATTCTGTGTTATCGCTGCGTACGCGTTTGCGGCGAAGGCATGGACGTATGGGCCTTGGGCGTACAGAACCGCGGCGTGAGTTCCATCATCGCGCCCAATAAAGAAGATCACCTCGAGTGCGAAGAATGCGGGATGTGCATCGATATCTGCCCAGTAGGCGCGCTGACCTCAGGTGCGTATCGCTACAAGACGCGCCCCTGGGAAATGAAGCACGTCGGCACCACCTGCACGCACTGCGCCGACGGTTGCAAGACGACTCTCGGCGTCCGTCGTTCTGACACCGGAATGGAAATCGTTCGCGGGGACAATCGCGATAAGAGTGGCATCAACGGCGATTTCCTGTGTATGAAAGGCCGCTACGCCTTCGATTTCGCAAATCACGAAGAGCGCTTGACGCAGCCGTTGATTCGCAAAGACGGGCGGCTGACGCCTTCTACATGGGAAGAAGCGTTCGAACTGGTCGGACGACGCTTCAAAGACATTCGTGACAGCGCTGGCGGCCAGTCCATCGGAGTGATCGGCTCAACTCACACCACCAACGAAGAAAACTATCTGCTGCAAAAATTCGCGCGTGTGACGCTGGGCACCAACAATGTCGACCACCACCGTACCGCCGACTTCCCCGCCCTTGCCGCAGCGCTCCGCGGGAAGCCGGAAGCTACGGCCAGCATGCGCGATGTGTTCAATGCCCCAGCGATGCTACTGATTGGCAACGACCCTACGGAGCAGCATCCATTACTTGCCTGGCAGATCCGAAACAATGTCCGGCTGCATAAAGCACGGCTGTACGTAGTCAATTCACGGGAGATCAAGCTGCGGCGGCAGGCGACGAGTTTCGTCCAGATTCCGGCTGGCGAAGAAGGCAATGTCGCCAGATTTCTTTCTGGAGAGAATTCGGCTGCCGACCCCATCTCAAGTCCAACCGCCACTCGCGAGAATTGGATCGCATTGCGCGACAAACTGCGCGGCGAACAAAATCTTGTCATCATCTTCAGTTCCGAGATTCGCGGCCAGGACATTGCATCGCTGACAAACTTCAGTTCCGCCATACCAGGCGCGAAGTTGGTCTGCCTCTCTGACTACGCCAATTCACGCGGCGCTGCCGACATGGGGCTTTATCCCGACCTTCTGCCCGGCTACCACTCCATGCCGGAGGCCAGCAAATGGCGCGAAGAATGGGGCAGTGTTCCCCAAACCCCGGGGCTCACGCTGCCGCAGATGGTCGAGAGCGCGAAGGCTGGCAATCTGAAGGCTTTTTATGTCGTGGGAGCGAATCCCGTCGGGCGGCTTGCTGTCGATCCTTTCAGTTTTTCGCAGAGCTTTGTCGTCGTACAGGACATGTTTCTAACCGAAACGGCATTGATCGCCGACGTTGTCCTGCCCGCAGCCAACGCTTACGAAAAATCGGGTACGTTCACCAACACCTGCGGCGATTTGCAATTGGTGCAGAAAGCGGGAGAGATCGCTGGCGCTAAGTCAGACTTCGAGATGACAGTTCGCATCGCCGACGCCATGGGGTTTGATGTTCGCAAGCTTGTTCCCTTCAGCCGCGGCACTCAGGCAGATATGGGGCAGTCTCGCGGCGCGCAATCCGGCGAAGCGGATCGTCACGGGGTGTGGCTCGAAGCGCAAGGCCTGGAACTCAAAATGAGCCCCTTCGACCCTACGGCGATTCTCGATGAAATTCAACGACTGGTACCTGGTTACGCGGTTTCCCGCGGCAATCTACTGGCCGGTAACGATCAGCACACTGCATTGTCAGGCAGCGGAAACGGCGCGCAGCAAGATCCGGCGCTGATCGCACCCGCCAACGATACTCTGTTTACGTCCGGCACTCTCGGCCGTTATTCCCGTGCACTGAACGCGGTGATGGAAAGCCGACAGAAGCAACCCGCGGAGGCGGTTGCCGCGGATTGAGTTTCGGCGGCGCGCCTCTGTTGCAGTTGGTTGAGAATTCGAGGAAGACCTGCAGTGTTGAGTATTGAAGCTTTCGTGGCGGTGTCGCTGATCAAGACCGTGATCGCACTGTTCGTGCTGCTCACGGCCGTGGCCTATACCGTGTGGCTGGAACGCAAAGTCGTGGGCCACATGCAAAATCGTTGGGGACCCACGCGGGTCGGGCCGTTTGGCTTGTTGCAACCCCTGGCCGATGGGGTTAAGTTCATGTTTAAAGAAGATCTGATCCCGCCGCATGTGTACAAGCCTCTTTACATCGCGGCGCCGATGCTGGCAGTTGTGTTCGCCCTGACCTCGATCGCGGTAATTCCAGTGGGCAACTCGATCTCGATCGGCGGCATTCAGACTCCGCTCCAGATCACGGATGTAAACATCGGCCTGCTGATCATTCTCGCTGTCACCTCGCTCGGAGTCTACGGCGTGGCATTGGCGGGATGGTCCTCCAACAGCAAATATTCCCTGTTGGGGGGACTAAGGGCAAGCGCACAAATGGTGAGCTACGAGATTGCACTGGGCTTGTCGCTCGTGGGAGTGCTGATCTTGTCCGGCAGCTTCAGCTTGCGCGAGATTGTGGATGCGCAATCCGGCACCTATTTAGGATTCATTCCGCGCTGGAACATTTTCCCGCAGTTCATCGCATTCTTTATTTATCTGATGGCGGCGTACGCCGAGACCAACCGCATCCCGTTCGACCTGCCGGAAGCGGAGACCGAACTGGTGGCCGGATACCACACAGAATATAGCGCCATGAAGTTTGCCATGTTTTTCATGGCCGAATACGCCAATATGATTACCGTGGCCTGCGTGGCGTCTCTGTTGTTCTTGGGAGGATGGCACGGGCCGCGGTTTGGGCCGCCGCTGTTGCAGGCGATCCTGCCGATATTCTGGTTTGCGCTGCGAATTTTTGGGTTTCTCTTTGTGTATATATGGATCCGGGGCACGCTGCCGCGCTTCCGTTATGACCAACTCATGGCCTTCGGCTGGAAGTTCCTGCTGCCGCTGGCAATTGCGAATCTAGTGGTAACCGCGCTGATAGTGGCAGTTCAATCTTAGGAAAAACAGTTTTCGGTTCTCGGAAACACGACTGATGCATCTGATTCTATTTCTGGCGTTCGGAGCGGTTTGCGTGGCGGGTGCGGTCAACCTGCTGGTGCAGCGGCATCCCATTAATAGTGCGCTGTCACTGGTGGTCGTGATGGGATCGCTGGCGGCGGAATATCTGCTGCTGGGCGCGGAATTCGTCGCCGCCGTGCAGGTGATTGTGTACGCCGGCGCCGTGATGGTCCTGTTCGTCTTCGTCATCATGTTGCTGAATGCCGGAGAAGAAGAACCCACAAAAGGCAGCCGGGTCGCTATGCTGTTTGGCATTCCCGGAATGCTGGTGGGCAGTTTGCTGATCGCCTGGGTGCTGCTTGAACATTCAGGAAATCGGTCGGTTGCGGTGGGCGCCTTGCCGGGGCCCCCGAAAACCATCGGCTGGTTGCTCTTCCACGACTACCTGCTGCCATTTGAAGTCACTTCGGTGCTGGTGCTGATCGCCATCATCGGAGCCGTGGTTTTGGCCAGTTCTCCGAGTGCGGGTGGGAGGACAGATTAATGGTCCCAATTTCCTACTACTTGATCCTGAGCGGCATCCTGTTTGCATGCGGCGTGACCGGATTTCTGATCAAGCGCAATATCATCACCATCTTCATGTCAATCGAGTTGATGCTCAACGGCGTGAACCTGTCGTTCGTAGCGTTTGCTGCGGAGTGGAAAATGCTCAGCGGGCAGATATTCGTGTTCTTTGTGATGGTGGTAGCGGCAGCTGAAACCGCGGTGGGGTTGGCCATCATCATCGCAGTCTTCCGCACGCGCGAAACTCTGAACGTGGACCAGGTGAACCTGCTCAAACTATGACGCCGAACCTGCATCTGTGGCTGATTCCTGCGCTGCCGCTGATCGGCGCGGCGGTCAATGGGCTGTTGGGGAAACGTTTTTCCCGCCAGACGGTCGTGGCGGTCGCGCTTCTATTCAGTGGCGCGGCCTTCGCCATGGCGTTGTGGATTGCCTCGCAGTTCTCTTCCCTGCAGGCGCCAGTTATTGAAACCCTTGCCGCGTGGCTTCACGCCGGAGATTTTCAGGCTGATTTCGCTTTTTATCTCGATCAACTCTCCCTCGTCATGCTGCTGGTAGTTACCGGCGTAGGATTCCTCATCCATATTTATTCGGTCGGCTACATGTGGGAGGAAGGCGGCTTTTACCGCTTCTTCGCATATCTGAACCTCTTCATGTTTTTCATGCTGACGCTGGTGCTGGCGAGCAATTACCTGCTGATGTTCGTTGGATGGGAAGGCGTGGGGTTGGCGTCATATCTGCTGGTCGGGTTCTGGTTCACCAAGGATTCTGCTGCTTCAGCGGGCAAGAAGGCATTCATCGTCAACCGCATTGGCGACTTCGGATTTCTGATTGCGCTGTTCCTGATGATTCAACATTTCGGATCACTCAACTTTGTGGAGGTGTCGCAGCACGTGACTCCGATGGGCGCGGAGATCGGCGGAGCAGGCTTGCTGACGGCGATTGGCTTGCTGCTGATGGTCGGCGCGGCAGGCAAGTCGGCGCAGATTCCGCTCTACGTGTGGCTGCCCGACGCCATGGAAGGTCCAACACCGGTTTCCGCGCTGATCCACGCAGCCACCATGGTGACCGCCGGCGTATATATGGTCTCGCGGTCGCATGTGATCTTCGAGCGTGCACCGATGGCGCTGACGGTAGTGGCCATCATCGGCACGCTGACAGCGTTATTCGCTGCCACCATCGGTATGTGTCAGACCGACATCAAGAAAGTACTCGCGTACTCCACTGTCTCTCAATTGGGATACATGTTTATCGCTTGCGGCGTGGGAGCGTTTTCGGCCGGCATCTTCCACTTGATGACGCACGCTTTCTTCAAAGGGCTGCTCTTCCTTGCTGCGGGATCAGTGATTCACGCCGTCGGCGGCGAACAGGACATGCGCCGCATGGGCGGCTTGCGAACCAAGATTCCCTGGACCTTCTGGACCATGACTGCGGGAACTTTCGCGATCGCTGGATTTCCTCCGCTTGCGGGATTCTTTAGTAAAGACGCGATCCTTTGGCAGGCCTACTCTAGCCCTTACGGAAACTGGGTGTACTGGGCCATCGGCGTGTTCACCGCCTTTATCACTTCCTTTTATATGTTCCGGCAGTGGTTCCTGACATTCTTTGGGGAGTATCGCGGGGAAGACGCAAATCACAGTCAACAGCCGCGGGCGGGGGCGCCCGCGCCACACGGGCATGGCGGCGTCCATGAAAGTCCGGCAGTCATGTTGGCCCCGCTGGTAATTCTCGCATTGCTCTCGGTGTGCGGCGGATGGATCGGCAGCGAGCGCTTCGACAAGTTTCTGTCGCCGGTTTTCCACGCCGAAGTTACCGCGGGTTCAACAACCGGCGCCACAGCGCCTGCCGAACCTAGGAACGAGAATTCGTCCGAAACTCTATTCACCGGCATTTCGGTCAGTGCGGCCCTCCTCGGTTTCCTTCTCGCCTGGCGGCTTTATCATCGCCGCCCCGAACTTCCTCAAAAGATTGCTGGGTCACTCGGCGGCTTCTACGAAGCTGTCTTAAACAAATATTGGGTAGATGAGATCTATGCGACGGTGTTCGTTAAGCCGCTGATCGATGGCTCCACGAAATTGTTGTGGCATGGTGTTGATCGCGACGTAATCGACGCCACCCTTGACAATAGCGCCGAGGGCGCGCGCGAAGTCTCCGACGCTGTCCGTCATATGCAATCGGGGAACATCCGCTCCTACGCCGGCTGGGTGGCGGCAGGGGCAGCGGCGGTCATCTTTTATATGGTGTGGACGGGATCCCGATGACCACAGCCCTCGACAGCTCCATCCTTACCTTAGTCACCTTCATCCCGCTCACCGGCGCGGTGCTATTGCTGATCATGCCCCGGCGCGATCGGGAGGCTCGCTGGCTTGCTCTCGGCGTGTCGATCGTCGCGTTTCTCGCGTCGCTGCATTTACCTGTGCATCTGGCGCGCAGTCAACCGGGATTTCAGTTTGAAATCAACCACGCGTGGATTTCGAATCCCAATATCCACTACCACCTGGGTGTGGATGGCATCTCCGCGTGGCTGGTGGTGCTCACCACGTTTCTTACGCCACTGTGCGTGCTAATCTCCTGGAAGTCGATTCACGAGCGGGTGAAGGAATTCTTCATTCTGCTGCTGGTGCTCGAAACCGCGCTGATCGGCGTATTTGTAGCACTCGATCTCTTCCTGTTTTACTTTTTCTGGGAATCGACTCTCATACCGATGGCCCTACTCATCGGCATGTACGGCCACGGGCGCAAGGTGTATGCGGCCATAAAGTTCTTTTTGTACACCATGATTGCCTCGATGTTCATGCTGGCGGCAATTCTGTGGCTCTACGCGAAGGCAGGAACGTTCGATTTCGTCAGCGTCCAAACTGCAATCCACAACGGACAGGTCGAGGGCTTTGCCGCTGCCGCGCCCTGGCTCTTCCTGGGGTTCTTCATCGCGTTCGCGGTCAAGGTGCCGCTGTTTCCTTTCCACACGTGGCTGCCCGATGCCCACGTCGAAGCGCCGACCGCCGGCTCGGTTCTATTAGCCGGAGTCTTGCTGAAAATGGGCACATATGGCATGTTGCGCTTCAATCTTGGGTTGTTCCCCGAGCAGTCGCGCAGCAATGCTTCCTGGATCATGGTGCTGGCGCTGATCGGCATCATCTACGGCGCGCTGGTCGCTATGGTGCAGCCGAATCTGAAAAAGCTGATTGCCTACTCGTCGATCAGCCACCTGGGTTTCGTGGTTTTGGGGATTTTCAGCTTCACGCAAGCCGGGCTCGACGGCGCCACCTTCGTGATGCTCGCGCACGGCGTCTCTACCGGCGCGCTGTTCATGCTGGCGGGGATTCTCTACGAGCGGCGTCATACTTATGAAATCGCAGAGTTCGGCGGTCTGGCTACCCCCATGCCGCTCTACGCGACATTTTTCCTTTTCGTCACCCTGGCCTCTGTCGGCCTGCCGCTACTGAATGGATTCATCGGTGAATTTCTGGTATTGAGTGGGGCTTTTCGTGCCCGGGCGCTATATGGCGTTTTGGGCGCCACCGGCGTGATTTGGAGCGCGTGTTACTTGCTGTGGATGTATCAACGAGTCTTTTTCGGCAAAGTCACCCACGAAATCAATCAGACTTTGCCAGATCTCGACGGGCGCGAACGGGCCGCGCTTTGGCCGACCGCCGTCGTCGCGTTGCTCATGGGCGTGGCTCCGCTGATCTGGCTAAACGCGATCGATCCAGCGGTTCAATCGACACTGTCTCCCCTAACCCAATTTGCCAGCAAGGTGGTGGGTCAGTGAACAGCGCCGCCATGCTGCCTCAGGCATCTGACTACGTGCGCTTGTTGCCGGAGATCGTTCTAACCGTTTTCGGCATGATCGTAATGGTAATGGACGCGGCCGCCGAAGGTCGAAGCAAAGACAGGCACATCGAGAAACTCCTGGGCGCAGTCGCTCTGATTGGGTCTGTCGCCGCCCTGGCAGCTACGCTTTTCCAGGCGCAATATCCCGGCTTCGCTTTCTGGAACATGGTGCAGGTGGACTCGTTCAGCGTTTTCTTTCACTTCCTGGTTGCCGCAGTGACGGCGCTCGTCATCCTGACTTCTTTTGACTACATGAAAGTGCAGCAGATTCGTGCCGGCGAATATTACGCCCTGATTTTGTTTGGCGCGGTGGGGATGAGCCTCATGTCATCTGCCATTGAGTTAGTCCTCATTTTTATTGCGCTGGAAATCTCGTCGATCGCGACCTATGTTCTCGCTGGGTTCCGGCGACGGGCAGCCATCAGCAGCGAGTCGTCAGTCAAGTATTTCCTTTTGGGATCGTTTGCCACCGCGTTTTTCCTGTACGGTGTGGCTCTCATGTTCGGAGCTACCGGCTCAACCAACATTTCCACGATCGGCACGCTCTTGCGCTCAGGGCAGATTCCGCTCCTTGCCAATGCCGGAGTTGCTCTGATGTTCGTAGGCCTGGGCTTCAAAGTGGCTGCCGCGCCGTTTCACATCTGGACTCCGGACGTGTACGAGGGGGCTCCTTCGCCGGTGGTGGGATTCATGTCCACCGCCCCCAAAGCGGCTGTCTTCGCAGTCTTGCTGAGGATCATGTTTGAAGCGAATGCGCCCGGAAGGGTCGGGCTGATCTGGGTGGTAGCAGCGCTTTCCATGACGATCGGCAATCTCGGCGCCCTGGTGCAGGACAACGTCAAGCGATTGCTCGCGTACTCTTCTATCGCACAGGCTGGATATATGCTGGTCGCGTTCGCCGCATTGCCCAACAACGGCATTCCAGCAGCCATGTTTTACACCGCATCCTATGCCGCCATGAATGTGGGTGCGTTTGCCGTGGTCAGCCACATCGGCGGGGCGGGCGAACGCTCTGTGACATTAGAGAATTACTCGGGTTTGGGCCGGCGGTCTCCGCTCCTGGCGGCGACCCTCACCATCTTCCTGCTGTCCCTCATCGGCATCCCGATTACCGGCGGGTTCTTTGCCAAGTTCTACGTCTTCAGCGCTGCGCTACAGGCGAATCTGACGGGGCTGGTGATCATCGGCGTAATGAACAGCGCGGTGGGCGCATATTACTATCTGCGGATCATCGTCGTGATGTACATGCGTGAGCCGCAGCAGGAAATTCCTGTGCCGTCAATTCCAGTCGGGCTGGGAGCGGCGCTCGCCATCAGCCTGGGAACGACCGTTTATCTGGGTGTGCTTCCGGGAAGAGTGCTTGAATATGCTTCGCGAACTGCAAGCGCGTGGTTGCGTTGACGGAGTCGCCCCGCGCTCTCACCGTTGGGGCGATCAGCGCACCCCTTGCCGCACAACGGCAGCAACAAGAAATCCTGAATACGGCCGGCAAGTTGCCCATGCCAAGATTTGCCAACGGTTGTGCAAGCCCCGGGGCTTCCCACAAGTTCGATTTGACAACTGGCCTCCGGCCCGGCATCATGGGGAACACAAGGTTCACGTGGAGGGTAGTATGAGCATGTTAGCTAGGCTCTGGTCTGACGACCAGGGCCAGGACATAGCGGAATACGCTGTGATGTTGGCGGTAATTCTGGTTCTGGTGGTTGGAACCATACGCTTGATCGGGAGTAATGCCAACAACGCCTTTTCCTCAACTGCCAGCGCTATCAATCAATAACAGGGGCTTGCGCGGCCTTGGTCTTTATCGCCACTTCCGAAAATCGCTGCTCTGGCAGTCAAATTTTACTTAGGGCTTTTTCTAAGCTTTCCTTGCCCGTCCGGCGCTCAGCCGGATAGTCGCAAGACTGCTGCTAGCGATCAACTATTGAAGGTAGTAGACATGCAACGCGCTCCCGTTCGTGCGAGCAGGCGCGTAGGCTGCGATCCACGGGGCGCGCAGTAAGGCCTCGGCTCGATGCGGTGTCTGGGCGGCGTCAAAGCCCAGCGGAACCCTGGGACGGCTCTTCGACTTCCAGAGGCCAGCGATTCTCGGGTGCCGGCACGGCGGACCGAACCATCCCTGGCGGATCACCGAATTGATCGCTTCGGTCGACCAACAGGGGAGCGACACGGCGCAGCGCTTCGACCTCCCGGCGCAGCCGCGCCAGGTCCATTTCCTTTTGCCGCAACACTTCGTGTGGGTTTTTCATAACGAATCCAGCGCTCCCGCAACCCCATCAGACAGAAATCGGACACGCTTGAAAGCGGAACCACTTACTCCCTGGGCTGGACCGCATGAGGCTGGCTGCACTCAAGCTGGCTGGCAGCGGATTGTAATACATCGCTTGCCGGATTGCTAGCTGGAAAAACGAGGTTTGCGGCCAGTTCGGTGTCCGTGATATGTAAAGCCTGCGGGATATGAGCTACTGCGCGATGGAGTCGAGGGCGGCGCGCAAATGGAGATCAACAGACATGGCGGTCGCTGCGGACTTGACCGAACTGGACGGCATCCTCGGCAGCAACGAAATTCATGTCTGGCACACTGACTTGACAATTCAGGAAACGGCCATCGAGAGGCTCTTTCCGCTTCTCGACCACCAGGAACAAACCCGTGCCGCACGCTTCCTTGTTCCCGAGCCTCGTATCCAATTCATTCTTTCTCGCGCATTCCTCCGCATCGCTTTAGGCCGCTACCTCCAGGTCGAACCCTGCGACGTACGCTTCCGAACTGCTGAGCACGGGAAACCGGAATTGGCCCAGGCAGCAGGCTTGTACTTCAACCTGTCTCACACCGACAGCGAGACCGCGATTGCGGTCACCCGGGCAGGCCGCGTCGGCGTTGATGTGGAAAGAATCCGGCAAAATCTGGAGCCCGTAGCCCTGGCGGCCCGCTTTTTTTCGCAAAAGGAGTTGCTGTGGCTGCAGTCGCAGCCAGCTGAGCAACGCTTTGCGGCTTTCTTCGCCTGCTGGACCGCCAAGGAGGCTTACATCAAGGCCTGCGGATCGGGTTTGTCGGTCGCACTCGATAACTTCGGCGTGGTACCCGATGCAGCCGATGCGGAACTAACGCTGGAAATCTATGGCCACCCAGAGGACTCCAAGCGCTGGTCGATGTGGCGCCTCGACTTGGGGCCGGACTTGCGGTGCGCTGTCGCCGTCGAGGCGGTGAACTGTCAAGTGCGTCTCGGCCGTTGGTCGACGGCGGATGCTGGAATTTGATAGTGCCTCATGATTCGCAGTTGCGTACGCGGAGGAAACATGCAGGTTAAAACGAGGCAGGTGGAAACAAGGAATGTACAGGGCTGTTATCGCTGGTTCTATACCGTATTGGTTGGTCTACTGGCGGGTGGACCGGCGTTCTCACAAAACAGTGCTGGGAGCACTGCCCGTCCGGAGGACGTGGCTTCACCATCGGCCGTCGTACGGGCGTCGTATATCGCGATCTCGGGCCCGCCCGGGCAAGCCCTGAATCTGGATCGCTTCCGGTCTCTCTTCTTGCCCCAGGCGCAATTAGTGAGCGTGAACGTAAAAGATGGCCAAGGAGTGGCGCACGCGATGAGTGTGCAGGAGTTCACCGACATGGTGACCGCCAGGATTGGCAAGGAAGGGCATATCGAGCACGAAATCGCGCAACGCGTCGAGATATACGGAGACATTGCCAACGTCTGGAGCAGCTACGAATCCCGCAAGACGCCGGATGACCCACAGGTCACACGCGGCATTAACAGCATCCAACTTGTGAATGACGGCAAACGCTGGTGGATCAGTGGCGCGCAATGGCAACACGAAACGCCGGAAGCTCCAATCCCCGCGAAATATCTATCGGGAGTTCACTAGGCGATGGGCCTGAACCAGAATCTGGCGAAGAGCACTGCTGTGGCCGCGCTGGGCGGACTGCTGTTTGGATTCGATACCGCCGTCATCTCCGGCGCTACCAGTACCCTGACTCAAACCTACCTGCTTTCGCCCGGCGGGCTCGGCGTCACCGTGGCCAGCGCTCTGGGCGGAACAATCCTGGGCGCAATGTCGGCCGGGTTCCCCGGCGATCGCTACGGCCGCCGCGATAGCCTGCGGATTATGGCCGTCCTGTACCTGGTTTCTGCTCTCGGTTGCGCGGTGGCATGGAGTTGGCCCGCGCTCCTTGCTTTTCGCTTCATCGGAGGACTCGGAATCGGCGGTTCGTCGGTTCTTGGCCCTATGTATATTGCTGAAATCTCTCCCGCAAAGCTGCGTGGCCGCCTGGTGGGGTTCTTTCAGTTCAATATCGTCTTCGGAATTCTTCTGGCTTATTTCTCGAACTACCTGATCGGACTGCAACGCTTCGGCATGTCGGAATGGCGGTGGGAACTGGGAGTAACGGGCATTCCAGCTGCGCTGTTCTTTGTACTGTTGTTCGCAATTCCGCGAAGTCCGCGCTGGCTGGTCAAGCAAGGACGGGTTACCGAGTCCCGAACCGTCTTGCGAGACACAGGGGCACAAGACTTCGAACGAGAACTGCAGGAGATCGTTGCCTCCATCGATTCCGAAAAGACGCACGCCGCGGAAACGCTGTTTTCGCGGAAGTATCTCTTTCCTATCTTTCTTGCGGTCACAATCGGGATGTTCAACCAGCTTTCTGGCATTAACGCCATCCTTTATTACCTGAACGATATCTTTGCGCAGGCCGGGTTTAGCAAGGTGTCCGGCAGTCTACAAGCCGTTGCCGTCGGCGGAACGAATCTGATTTTCACCGTGATTGCCATGGCCGTCATTGACCGGATCGGACGCAAGATTCTGCTGCTAATCGGCGCCGTCGGCATGGCCGCCTGCCTTGCAGGGGTGGCAGCGATTTTCTTTACCGGACAGCACCGTAGCGTCCTGCTCGGGCTGCTGATCGGTTACATCGCTTGTTTTGCTTTTTCGCAGGGGGCCGTAATCTGGGTCTACTTGGCGGAAGTTTTCCCCAACGCGGTTCGCGCCAAGGGCCAGAGCCTGGGCAGCTTCTCGCACTGGTTCATGAACGCTCTTATTTCCGGAACTTTCCCCCTGTTGGCTGCTTCATCCGGTGGATACCCGTTCGTGTTCTTTGCGGCCATGATGGTGTTGCAGTTTTTTGTGGTGCTGTTCGTCTATCCGGAGACGAAGGCGCTATCGCTGGAGGAAATGCAGAAAAAGATGGGGATCGCGTGATCTGGCGTTAATGCTGTTGGAACAGTTCCGAACGGTCGATGCGCTCGCCCTTGAACACCACGGATGAAATCCGCTCGGTCGCAGTGATGTCCTCAAGCGGATTGCCGTCGATGATCAACAGATCGGCGTCGTGGCCGGGACGGATGGAACCGATATGCGCATCGGCCCCCAACAGCCGCGCGGCATTGGATGTTGCCGCTTGCAGCGCCGTCGCCGTCGGGATTCCAGCGTGCACCCACAATTGCAGTTCATGCTGTACGGTGGGGCCGTGGACGACGAGAAAATTGCCGGCGTCGCTACCTGTAACCAGCAGGACCTTGTGTTCATACGCACGTTTCAGATTCGAGACCGCGATCTGCATGTCCACGGGATATCGGGCGAGCGAAGCGCGTATCTCCTCGGTATCTTTGGACGCCATCGCCTCCTCTGTGCCCCGCAGCAATTCCGGTGGGCCGACTTGCTGCACCAGGGACCGCTTGAGTAAATCGGTTCTCCCGGCCGCGAAGTCCTTGAAGGCCTCACCCACACTCAGCGTGGGATCATAAAAGGTTCCCTGGCGTGCCATTTGGTCGAACAGGGCGTCTGGAATTGCGTCGCGGAAAGATCCATGTTCGATGGAATTGGCCTGGGCCTGTACGGCGTCCTCTACGTCGCGCACTTCCCCGGTGTGCACCGCCAGGGGCAGTTGGTCCGCATGGGCTTGTTGCGCGATCGCCGCAAAGATTGCGGGATCAAGCCGGTTGAACACTCGTTCTCCAGCCCCTGACTCCAGAATCGCCTTGATGCAATCCACACCTGCCTTCTTGAGGTCGTCCACTTGATGGCGGGCTTCTTCAGCGGAAGCAGGAATCCGGGTAAATTGCTTCTCTGCGTTCTCGCGGATTCCAGCCGGCAGTTGCTTGAAATACTCTGTCCCGTGACCGCCCTTCGCCGTAAACAGCGGTCCGCACGTGAATAACTCCGCGCCCAGCTCTTCACCGCTGTTGGCCTGGGAACGAATCTTCAGAATGCTTTCGAGCAGGTCTCCCACACTGCGCACCGTGGTGACACCGCTGTACAAATACGCGGCCAGATTGCGTCGCATCATCTTGTCGGGGTCGAACGACTTCATGTCAGGATAAAAACCCGCAGGCCCACCGAGATGCACATGAGCGTCAATCAGGCCGGGAAGGATCGTCTTTCCCGCGGCTTCACCGCCTCCGCATTCACCGCCTTCGGGTCCGGGCCATTCCCCTCGTAAACCTCGGCAACCTTGCCGCCGCGAACCAGCACTGCGCCGTTTTCGATAACTGCTCCGTCGCCAACAACAATCCTAGCGCTACGGATCAAGAAAGTGTCGCTGCGACTCAGCTGGCGCTGAAGTATTTTCGTCTTTTCCGTATTGCTCTTGGTGTGCATCTGCCAAAGGCCAAGACAAAGAAAAGGCGTCAGCACCACAGCCAGCCACAACTTTGCAGAATTGCGGATCTTCTCCTCTTTTTCCCAGCGAAACAGCTTATAGGCGATAAACAGGCCCACCACCATGGTCAGCAGCAACGCTGCTGCCGGCTGCATGTTTGCCACAATGCCCTCGTCGCGCATCAGCATGGCCTCCACGCCGGTGACCAAATAGGTCGCAGGCAGGAACTGCGTGATCACCAGCAGCCACGGCGGAAACATCGCCAGTGGGAAGGTCGCGCCACTCAGGAAAAGCATGGGCAGGTATACCAACTGGATCAGGATCTGGCTCTCCTGCATGGAGTTGGCGACCGCGGCCAGAATCAAGCCAATCGCGCGAAATCCGGCGATGCCCACGGTGACAAAAATCAAAATCGACCCCATACTTTTCGGCCAGGGCATGCCGTAGAGGAAATGCGCCAGGCCAAACATCACAAACACGTAGGGCATGAAGATGAGCCAGCCGGTTACGGTGGATGCGATCAGCAGGGGCGCGGGGGAAATCGGCGTGACCTTGTAACGCCGCAGGATATTGGCTTCCCGCTCCTGCACCGCGCGCATACCTGCGCCAAACAGCCCGTTGCCCAAAATGCCGATGATCATCACCATGGCGATGACAACCGTCATGCCTGCGCCGCGCTCGGCATGAAAGGCTTGTGCGAACACAAAAAAGAAAACTAACGGGAACAGGTAATTGAAGAACAGCACCGATTTCTGGCGCAAGGCCAGTTTCACATCCAGCGCGATGAGTGCCTTATACGTGTTCATTCGCGCAGGCTCTTTCCGGTGAGCTCAATGAACACGTCCTCGAGCGTGGGCTGTTTGAGATGAACGTCGGTGAGTTCCAAGCCCTGCTGGTCGATCCACTTCACTAGATCGACCAGTGTCGCGGCCGGGCGGCGGGAGTGCACCGTCAGCGTGCGGCCAGTCGAATCGAGCGCACTCTGCGTGACCTCCGCCCATGCTGGACGATTCGCCGGCAGCGGCTTGGTACAGGTGACCACAATGCTCGAAGCATTGCGGCTCTGCTGTTGCAGGCGGCTGGGCGTGTCGAGCGCGATGATCTTACCTTCGTCAACGATTGCCACCCGGTCGCAGAGACGTTCGGCTTCCTCAATGTAGTGGGTGGTCATTAGGATCGTGCGATGTTCTTGTTTCAACTCTTCCAGTAGAGAATGAATTTCCACGCGGACTTGTGGGTCGAGGCCGGTAGTTGGCTCATCCAGAAAAATGAGCTGGGGATCATTCACCAGGGCCAAAGCCAAGGCCAGCCGCTGCTTCTGACCGCCGGAGAGCGTGCCGTAGAAGGCCTCGCGTTTTTCTTCGAGCTGGAGACGGCGCAACAGTTGGTTCAGGTCGGCATGACGACTGTAGAAGGATGAGAATACCTGCAATGCCTCGCGCACCCGGATCTTTTCCGGCAGGTTCGTGGCTTGCAGACAGACTCCGATGCGGTCCTTGAGACTTTGCCTCTGCTTGTCGGGATCGAAACCAAGAACAGCAACCTGGCCGCTGGAGCGAGGGCGCAAGCCTTCCAGAATCTCAACCGTCGTGGTCTTCCCCGCTCCGTTAGGTCCCAGGAGGCCGAACACTTCACCAGTCTGAATTTCGAAATCAATGCCCTTCACAGCATGAACATCGCCGTAGGACTTCTTCAGGTCTTGGACCGAGATGGCAACGCGGTTGGAGGGCATTCGGGAGAGGCTAGGCTACCGAAGAACATGAGCGGAGTCAAAACGGATAGCGTTTGGAGTTTCTCTGCGTACTTTGCGAAACGCTTTGCGCCCTTTGCGGTTACAAGCTCTTAACCGCAAAGTACGCGATGGAATCGCCAAGAGCGCAAAGAACTTCAATGCCAGGCTATGGGCTGTTTTGAAATTCTTAGGAAACTTATCGCGTCTTCAGAAGATAGATCGAGAAAATCCCGGCTAATAGTGCGCCGATGACAATTGGGTGATCTTTGCAGAAGCGAATTCGACGAGCTGAGAACCAAGTCGTCATAGACTTAGGACATCCACTTGGCCTATCCATTCTACCCATATTCTTAGGCTGCCAGGGAGTGTCTTTCGAGTTAAGAAAACTGCTCCACGACATTTCAAAACAGCCCACTATCCTTGCTACCCTCGACTTGGCAACAACGTCGAATAGGAGTACAGTGTCATTTCCGCAGGGAATCTCTTTTTAGTTTTTTCGGATTGGAGCATGCATGCGTTGCAGATTGCTTCTGTTGCCCGCCGCACTGTGTTTGAGCCTGTTCTCCTTCGCCCAGACCGCCGACGAATTGGTCGCCAAAAACATCGAAGCCAAGGGCGGAATGGATAAGATCGCAGCCGTCAAGACGATGCGCATGACCGGTAAAGTTGTGCTTCCCGGCGGATTCGTCGGCGCAGTGAGCCAGGAAAACTCCCGCCCGAACCTGGTGCGGGAAACTTTTTCGCTCCAAGGCATGACCGCGGTGCAAGCCTACGACGGTAGCTCAGGCTGGCAAATCCAGCCTTTCGGCGGACGCAAAGAGCCGCAGCTCATGGGTGAAGACGACCTGCGTGATCTTCTGATCGATTCCGACTTTGACGGCCCCATGGTCAACTACAAGGAAAAGGGCAATACCGTCGAATATCTTGGCCACGACGTAGTGGATGGCGATGACGCCCTTCGCCTCAAAGTCAGGCTCAAGAATGGCGATATTCTTTACTACTATCTCGACCCAGATACGTATCTTGAGATTCGCCGCGAAACCCAGGAATTCATCCGCGGCTCGGTCCGGGAAAGCGCCAGTGAAATGGGCTCCTATAAAGCCGTCGCCGGCGTCATGTTCCCGTTTTCAATTGCCTCGGGACCAAAGAACGATCCCACTCAATGGCAGACCACCAGCGTTGAAAAAATTGAAGTCAACGTGACGCTTAACAACTCCGAATTCGCAGTTCCGGCCTCGCTGAAAAAATGACGAAGCCAGGTCAATGTGTCGACGATTTCGCACCAAATCCAAGAGGACTCTCAATGACCGCTACTGTCGCCCGTTGTTCCCGTCGCTTCAGGAGACTGCTCCTGCCCGCGATCGCGTTGTGGATATGCGCTACCGCTACCGCCCAGCAGGCCGTCAAGTTTGACGCTGCCACCATTTCCGGCTTGCCTATTCGCAACATCGGCTCCGCCACGATGAGCGGACGCATCGCAGCCGTGGATGCGATTGAGAAGGACGGACGCGTAACCGTATTTGTCGGCGCCGCCAGCGGCGGAGTTTGGAAGTCCATCAATGGAGGCACAACCTTCCGTCCAGTCTTCGACCGTCAGCCGGTGCAGTCGATCGGCGCCGTCGCTATTGATCAGTCCAATCCCGAGACCGTCTGGGTGGGCACGGGCGAGGCCTGGACCCGGAATAGCGTCTCGATCGGCAACGGCATATACAAGTCAACCGATGGGGGTGAGAACTGGACCAACGTTGGGTTGCAGGATTCCGAGCACATCGCGAAGATTCTGATTGATCCCAAAGACAGCAATGTTGTTGTGGCTTGCGCTACTGGTCACATTTGGAACGACAATGACGAGCGCGGCGTTTACAAGACCGCCGATGGCGGCAAGAGCTGGAAAAAAGTTCTGGCCGGAGCCAACGGCTCAACCGGCTGCGGCATGCTCGCCAGAAGTTCTCAGGAACCTAACACCATCTTCGCCGACATGTGGGACTTCCGCCGTCAGGGCTGGACGTTCCGCTCCGGCGGCCCCGGCAGTGGCCTGTTCAAGTCCACCGACGGCGGTAATACCTGGAACGAGCTTACCACGAGCAACACGAAAGGCCTTCCCGACAAGCCCTACGGGCGAATCGCGGTGGCGGTCGCACCCTCCAAGCCGCAAGTGGTTTACGCCATGATCGAGTCCAAGAAGAGCGCATTGTTTCGCTCCAACGATGGCGGTGCAAGCTGGAACAAGCTCGATGCCAGTGCGTACATGGTGTGGCGTCCGTTTTATTTTGGCAATCTGATCGTCGATCCCAGGAATGAGGACAAGGTTTTCAAGGTCGATCTCGGCCTGTTGCTGAGTGTGAATGGCGGCCAAAGCTTCAGCTTCGTGGCTAATGCTCACGGTGACTTCCACGATGTCTGGATCAACCCCAAGAATCCCAACGTGGTTTTTGCCGGCGACGATGGCGGCCTCTGGCGCAGCGAGGATGGTGGCACACGCTGGAAGCATCAACTCAATCTGCCGGTTTCGCAGTTCTATCACGTGAGCGTGGACAACGCGAATCCTTACCACGTCTACGGCGGCTTGCAGGACAACAGTTCGTGGGTTGGCGATTCATCCTATCCCGGTGGCGTCGCCAATTCGCGCTGGGAGAACATCTACGGTGGCGACGGCTTCTGGGCATTCGAGGACCCGGCCGATTCCAATTACCTCTATGCCGAATCGCAAGGGGGAGAAATCGGTCGCATCAACCGCCACACCCTGGAAAGCCGCAGCATCAAGCCTTTTCCCAACTACAACGAGAAGAAGCTGCGATTCAATTGGAACACGCCCATTCACATGAGCCCCAACGAAAAGGGGACCATCTACATCGGCGCGGAATTCCTGTTCCGATCGCGCGATCATGGACAATCCTGGGAACGTATTTCCCCCGACCTGACAACCAACGATCCGGAGAAGCAAAAACAAGAGGAATCTGGCGGAATCACCGTGGATAACTCCTCGGCCGAAACCCACACCTCTATTTATTCGATCTCAGAATCGCCGAAGAACGGCCAGATCATCTGGGTGGGAACAGACGACGGCAACCTGCAAATAACACGCGACGGGGCCAAAACCTGGACAAACGTTGTGGCAAACGTTCCGGGATTGCCCAAGTATTCATGGGTCTCGACCGTCGAAGCCAGCCGTCACGATGAAGCCACCGCTTACGCCACTTTCGATCGCCACACTTTCGGCGACATGAAGCCCTACGCATACAAGACAAGTGATTACGGCAAGACCTGGACCTCCTTGAATGTTCAGGAAAATGGCGCGGTCGGTTACGCCCATGTCATCAAGGAAGACAGCGTCGACCCAAATCTGCTGTTTCTGGGCACGGAGATGGGTCTTTGGATCTCCTGCGATGGCGGAACCCACTGGGCGCAGTACAAGGCAACAAATTTCCCTTCGGCTGCGGTGCGTGATATTGCTGTGCAAGCGAGAGACTCGGACCTGGTGCTGGCAACGCACGGGCGCGGCATCTGGATTATTGATGACATTTCTCCGCTGCGCGCTCTTACACCGGACTTGATGGCCAAGGACGCAGTGTTGCTAGAAGGCCGTCCTGCGATTCAGTACTTTCAGGCCAATGGCGGTTGGGCAGAGGGCGATGAAACCTTCAACGGCCCCAGCCGGCCCGGGGATGCGTTCATCACCTATTACCAGAAGAGCCGCCACATTTTCGGTGACTTGAAGATTGAAATTCTTGATCAGGACGGCAAGCTGGTGGATACCGTTCCCGGCAGCAAACACCGCGGCGTGAACCGGGCCACTTGGTCGATGCGGCTTAAACCCCCCACCGTTCCCCCGGCAGCAAGCGCGTTGTTCGCCGCGGCTCAGGGTGTACGCGTCATGCCTGGCACCTACACCATCAAGATGACGAAGGGTGACAATGTCTACACTGCGCCTCTGAAAGTGGTGCTTGATCCCCGAGCTACCTACACAGTGGAAGATCGCAAGGCACAGTTCGATCTTGCCGTGCAGTTGGGCAAGACCATGGGCCACATGACCTATGGAGTCGCCGCGATCGAGGGAGTGCGCGACGCCGCGACAGCCGATGCCTCCAAGCTCCCGGCGAAGGACGCGCTGCGCACGCGGCTGGAGCATCTCGCGGATCAATCGGGAGATTTGCGGTCCAAGATCGTTGCCACCAAAGAAGGTGGCGCGATCACCGGAGAAGAGCGGATCCGTGAACACCTCGGCGAAGTATACGGCGACGTGAACGGCTACGAGGGCCGGCCGACCGCCGACCAGACAGCACGCGCGGCCTCGCTCGCAAAGGAACTTGACGATGTCATCGCTGATTTCCGGAAACTCACGGACAAAGAGCTGCCCGCGATCAATGCTGCTCTGAAAAAGAAGAACGTGGGCGCCATCTCAGTGCTCAGTGAATCCGATTGGCAAGCGCAGCAGGAGAGCGGAGCCGGGGCAAAGCCACAAAGTACCGTCTTTCGTGAAGTTGACTAAGGCGGCAAGCGTTTTCCGGCACCGGGCGGGGCACCCCGCCCGATGCGCGAAGTCTGAAGCCTTACTGGACCGCTCCTCCACCAGCAGACGAGCCGCCCCGACCCTGCAACCACGACGCTAGTTGACTGGATTGCTGGGTCTTCATGCCGATGCAGTTGTTAATGCGTTCCATCGATTGCCGTAAGGTCCTTTCCGCAGCGGACGATGGGTGCGCCGAGAAAAACTCCTGCACCTGATCTTTCATGCCAGCATCGCAGAAACCACCAACGTTGCCCTGGACTTGTGCGCTGGCAAACGGCCCTCCAGCCTTCACCACCTGGTCCCAATGAGACCGGACAAAGTCCCACGCTAGTTTTTGGCCTTCTGGATTCGCCATCACGTTGCCGATTAGTCCCAGACTATCCTGCGAACGCACGTCCGGTGAAATGGCAAAGTCGAGTGTGCGCTCCACCAGCGGGGATTCGCTGAAATTGGGCAAGGTATAGAAATAAAGGTAGTATTGTTCCGGAGTCTTCGAGTTTTTCATTGCCGTCATGATCTTGTCATAGAAATCGGGGCCGCTATTGGAGGCGGCGATGGCAAAGGCAGCGTTAGCCAAGTCGCTCTGTACCGAACGCGGATCCTGTAGGGCCTGCTCCGCCAGTTTCTTGGCTTCGGCAATGGCTTCAGGATCGCGGCCACTTCCTCCCAGCGCAGTGAGCAGAAAAGGCCGTAGATTCTTGGCGTCTTCGCTCTCGCCGGGCTTCGGATCCCACCCGATTCTCCCGGCCACGGGGCTCAGCGTGTTGCGCACCCAGAGCTGGTAAGCGGGGCGGTCGTCATCCGTCACAATGAAGCGGCCGATGGTGTTCAGCTGCGCCAGCACCAATGCCATCACCGCCGTGATCGGCTCGTTCTGGACGCCCTCCGCCAAGGTCAGATAGTCGCCGACCGGCTGCCGCCCCACCCGCACGGATGCCCAGGTATCGATGAGCAACAGAAGGCGCTCTTGTGGAGTCAGTGCGGCCTCGGCATCACGCGCCAACCCGCTCACCGCTGCGGGTTCGTAGGCCGTGCGATAGTAACCACTACCTCCGGCATTGCCAAGAACCCAGGCTGAACAGCCTGGAATCGTAAAACTCTCTTCCCGTTTGGTAAGTAGTTCACATTGTTGCTGGCCCTGCCCTGATCCCGATGCCGATCCGGTTTTCAGGCACACGGGCACTTGCCACAACTGGTCGTTGGCGGCGTCGAGTTTGGTTCGGTCATAGAAGTAACGCTGTTGTTTCATTGAGACCGTGGTCGAATTGCCAGCACATTGTGTCTTGAGGCTGACCATCGGCACACCCGGCTGCTTCACGAAGGTCGCCATGATCTGATCCACAGGTTTCTTCGACACCTGGGCCAGCGTGGCCCAGAAATCCTCTGCCGTCGCGTTGCCATAGGCGTGACGCTTTAAGTATTCATTGACGCCTGCGCGAAAAGTTTCTGGACCGATATACGCTTCAATCATGCGCAATACAGCCGCCGACTTGCCGTAGGCAATGCCGTCGAATAATTCCTGGATCTGCCCAGGAGTCTCAACCGGCTGGTGAATGGCGCGTGTACTGGCCAGCGAATCCACGTTCAGAGCTCCCAGCGTGGTAAGGATGTCTCCACGGCTGACTTCATCAAGCCCCACGTGCCAATCCGGCTTCCACGCGTCCACCGGTTTCCCTTCCATCCAGGTGGCAAATCCTTCGTTGAGCCAGACGTCGTCCCACCACTGCATGGTGACCAGATCGCCAAACCACTGATGTGCGATCTCGTGAATTACTACCACGGCCACATTCTTTTCCTGGGCAAGGGACACGTGCTGTTCATCCACCTGGAGATCAGCCTCGCGTGAAGTGATGAAGCCGATGTTTTCCATCGCACCGGCGGAAAAGTCGGGCAACGCAATCCAATCGAGTTTGCCGTAGGGGTACTTAATTCCGAAGTAGTGGTTGTAGTATTTCAGCGAGTATTCGGTAGCTTGCAAGGCAAACATGCCCAGTTGTTTCTTACCGGGCATGCTGTAGATGCGGATCGGGATTCCTTCCGCCTCACCCTCAACATATTCGAAATTCCCTACCGCAATGGCCGCCAGATACGACGACATTTTCTGTGTAGTGGCAAATCGCACGGTGTGCTTTTCCGCAGGCCCCGCTACATCTGAAATCATCTTTGTGTTCGCGATCGCGATCAGCCCTTTGTCAGCGATCACACAGATATCGAAAGTGGCTTTGTACGCGGGTTCGTCAAAGGATGGGAAGGCCCGGCGCGCATCGGTGGCCTCGAGTTGGGTCACAGCGTATTTGTGTCCCTCGGCATCTTTCCCCAGGTAGAAGCCGCGTAATTGGTCGTTCAGAATGCCCACGTATTTGATGTTCAGCGTCACCAGCCCCGGCTGCAATTGCTTCCCTACTGCAAACGTCACCATCTCCTTCTCCTTGTCAAAGGTGACGGTGGGGGTTTGGGTTGTGCCGCCGCTGACCAGGGAAGCTTCCGTGATTTCTATGTCCGCCGAGTTCAGGACAATTTGCAGGGCCGGCTTCAGCACCCGAATTCTTATCGCTTCCTCGCCGGCAAAATTGTTCTTGTCAAAATTCGGCGTGAAGGTCAGCTTGTAGTTTTCCGGAACCGCAGTTTCGGGGAGACGTTGGGCAAGGGCGAACGAGGCCAGCAGCAGGACACACAAACAGCAAAGCGATTGGTTTTTCATGTTTAGGGCTCACTGAACTTAGGGATTGCTTCAAGACTACCAGTTTTAGACTCCCGAGGCGTGCGTCCGTGAGCACGGTAGACCGGCGCGCCAAACATACAACAACAGAATGTTTCGTTTCAGGCACAACCCAGAGCTGCACCTCTGAAGGGCTGTGGGTAAAAAGGCTCTGGGCGCACATTCTTAGGTTGGCAAGGTACAATTCCTACACGTGAAACGACGGGATCAGTCTACCGGCTAAATCCGAAAAATTATGTTCAGGCATCAGACCAGGCCCCAGTGGCTGTCCGCGTTTCTCTGTTTCTCCATAGCGATTGGGTCATCACCACTGTCAGCTCAATCCGCGCCAGAACCTGGGCAGGTGCCCGGCCTGACGATCCGTGTCGCTAGCCGTCTGGTGTTGATTGACGTCGTGGTGACCGATAAACATGGCCAGCCGGTGCTCGGGTTGCAGTCCGCCGACTTCACCATCACGGAAAAAGGCAAACCGCAGAAGATCTCCATTTTCACTACTCCCAATCAAACCGCGAAACCGGCAGCGCCCGCGCTCGCGCCAGGAGTGTATTCGAACCGTCCCGAGTATCGCTCGCCGGGCGGACCGCCCACTATCATCTTGCTGGATGCGGTCAATACGCCCCTGGAAAATCAGACCGAGGCACGAACTCAGATGATGAAGTTTGCGGTGGAAAATTTTAAGCCGGGCAACGAAGTCGCCGTGCTTGCTCTCACCAATGAACTCCGCATGCTCCAGGATTTCACCACCGATCCCTCCGTTCTCCAGCAGGCGTTTCAACGCTACGGCGCCCAAAAACCCGGGCATACCGATGACCCGGCGGAGGCGATGAGGGTCGAAGTCAGCGGGCTAGGAGTCGGCGTAGCCGCCGCCCGCGTAACCTCCAGCCTGCAAGCGTTTCAGAAGGAAGAGCTGACCAATGTAGTCGACCACCGGGTGGAGATCACCCTGGCTGCGCTGCGCTCTCTCAGCCGTATCCTGGGGGGAATTCCGGGCCGTAAGAACGTGATCTGGCTGTCTGCTGGATTCCCGTTCAGTCTTCTTCCCAACCAGCAGGTCCAGGCTCCCATCGAGTCCGAATTCGAAGCCACCCAGGCACGCAACGCGAAGTGTGAGAACGAAGGGTGCCCGGACCCGGTCAGCGGCGCCGAGAATTCCATGAACCCTGGTCAACAAAGGGTCTACACCAACCAGATCCGCGACGCGGCCGCTCAGTTGGCCGGCGCTCAAATCGCTATCTATCCCGTCGACATTCGCGGGCTGGAAACCGCGGCCGATTCCAGTTCCTACTCCAGCCAGCAAAGCATGAAGGAAATCGCAGCCGAAACCGGCGGGGCTGCCTTTATCAACCGCAACGACATCCATACAGGGGTAGAGCGCGCCATGGCCGACCACGCCGCGTCCTACACCATCGGTTATTATCCTGGAAACAAGAATTGGGATGGAAACTACCGCACCATCGCGGTAAAAGTGAATCGCGAAGGCGCCGAACTACGCTACCGCCGTGGTTACTTCGCACTCGATCCCGCCAAAGAGGACGAGAAGATGTTTGCGCGGAACCTTGCGGACGCGATCCAGGACAAGATTTCCGCCACCCAGATTGCGTTTTATGCGAAGGTATCCGCCATCGAGAAGGGAAAAACCCGAGTGGACTTCATGGTCGACGGAAACTCGCTCTCCGTCGAAGACAGCGGCAAGGGCAAGCATCTGAACCTGAATTTCGAAGTCGCGGTCTTCGGTGGAGATGGTAAGCAAGCCAGCAATCGCGTCATGAAGGTCGACAAAGTGCTGCCACTTGAGACCTACCAACAGATCGTCGAACAGGGGTTGACCGTGCATCTCGACGTGGACACCCCTCCCGGAAAAAACCTCGCCTGGCTCGCCGTACGCGACAATCACAACGGCTATGTCGGAACCCTGCAAGCCCCCATCGGCCAATAGGGGTTTCCTAAAACAAAACCCCGCCCCTTCTTTCCGGACAGGAAAGACAAGGGCGGGGCGCTCACCCGGTTGCAGGCTCACATCGCGCTGCAAACAGACTTGACTTCCGTATACTGCTCCAGCCCTTGGTGGCCCATCTCGCGGCCCCAGCCGGATTGCTTGTATCCGCCGAAGGGCATGGCAGCGTCGAAAATGTTGTAGCAGTTGATCCACACCGTGCCGGCGCGCAGATCAGCCGCCAGGCGATTGGCTTTCTGGATGTCGCGCGTCCAGATGCCCGCCGCCAAGCCATAGACTGAGTTGTTAGCCTGCGAGACTAACTCGCCAGGATCTTCGAACGGGATCGCAGTCACCACCGGCCCGAAGATTTCTTCCTGCACAACTTTCATATTCGGGTTCGTGTTCACCAGCACCGTCGGCTCTACAAAGTAGCCTCGATCGCCTACCCTGTTCCCGCCGGCAACGGCTTTCGCGCCCTCGGACAGTCCGGACTCGAGATAGCCGCAAACTCTGTCCAGTTGCTCCTTGGAGACCAGCGGCCCCATGTCGATGTTAGGATCAAATCCCGCACCGACTTTGATCTGCGAGGCTCTTTCGGCTACACCGTCCACCACCTTGTCGAAAATCTTCTTTTCTACAAACAATCGCGAACCCGCGCAGCAGCACTGTCCGTGATTGAAGAAGATGGCACTGGCTGAGCCGGCGATGGCTGTGTCCAGATCCACGTCGGCGAAGACAATGTTTGGAGACTTGCCGCCCAGTTCGAGCGACACCTTCTTCAGATTCCCCGCCGCTGCCTGCAAGATCAATTTGCCCACTTCCGTCGATCCGGTGAAAGCGACCTTGTCAACCTCGGGATGTGCCGCCAACGCAGCACCCGCGGTCTCACCGTAGCCGGGAACAATGTTGACCACGCCGTCCGGAAAGCCGGCCTGCTGAATCAGTTCACCGAGGCGAAGCGCCGTCAACGGTGTCTGCTCCGCTGGCTTCAGCACCACAGTGTTTCCCGTAGCCAGCGCCGGCCCCAGCTTCCACGCTGCCATCAGCAGTGGGAAATTCCAGGGAATGATCTGGCCGACAACGCCGACCGGCTCTCGCAGCGTGTAGACCAGATAGCGAGCGCCCGGGGTGTAGGGCACGGAAATCGGAATGGTGTTGCCTTCGATCTTCGTCGTCCAACCCGCCATGTAGCGGAACAGGTCCGCTGCCAACGGAACGTCCGCGACGCGTGCCACGGTGAGAGGTTTGCCGTTATCCAGGCTCTCCAGTTCGGCAAACTCCTCCAGGTTCTCCTCCAGCAGTTCCCCCAACTTCCAAATCAGGCGGCCGCGTTCGGACGCCGTCAGCTTTCGCCACGGCCCTTTCTCGAAAGCATTGCGCGCAGCCGTTACCGCGCGGTTGATGTCCTCGCGATCGCCCTCGGCGATCTGCGCCATAACTTCTCCGGTCGCGGGGTTATAGGTGGGGAAGGTCTTGCCGGAGGCCGAATCCACCCACTTGCCGTTGATCAGCATCTTGTGTTTTCTGGAAACGAAGCTGGTGACTCTTGCTTCCGGTGGAACAATCTTCAAAGCTGTTGCCATATAGGTATCCTCCTGAATCCATCGCTCGGGGAATCCTCAGGTTGCAAGCCATGGCGGACTACCCGCTAAAGCAGTGCGAAATGTGAGCCGAAAGGCCACTTGGGATAGCGGAAGAATTGTAGCTCTTTTCGCCAGCTCTCGCAGTGGTTTGTTGTCGGCCTTCGGGTTGTGTCCGGGGGTGGGAAGGGTGGGTGGAAGCGTGTGTTTCGGTGGCTGCCAAATTGGCCCACCCAGCACGAGTCTTGCTTCTCGCCTACCGTAGGAACGAGCAAAAGAACCACCACCCATCGTGATGGCCGTCTCTCGTTCCATCGTGGTCTTCTGCCGGAACCGCAGCGCGCTACATCACTGCGCTGGCGTATGAATTGACCTCGCAGTTTAAGCTGATCTCTTCAAATTGTGGCGTGGTCCACATATCTTTCTCCTTTCTAAACTCAGTGCAGGCGAATGCCGCCGACTACGTCTTGCATATCGACGCCGTTGCTGCTGTCCATCCAGGCAGCGACGAAGTCTGGGCCTGCCCAGGTGTTGCCAGTGTAGTCGCCCATCCAGCCATTGTTGACGTAGCCGTTGTTGTTGGGGTTCGAGAACGCCGTGGTGAGCTGCACATTGGGGAACGTTTGGCCCCCATCGGTCGAGATAGCAGCGAAAGCCTGATAGTCGATGTTTGCCGGATCGTTGCGGCGGTCGAGCCAGCTCACTCCCACCAGTCCAGTCGGACTCACCGACAACCAAGGAAAAAACTGATCGTGGGTATCGCTCGCTGGCGCTACGGGCACTGGCTTCGACCAGGTATTGCCGCCGTCGGTCGAGCGGATGACCTGGACTTGCATGAAAGTTCCAGTCCAGTTGTACATGACGACGTACAGATTTCCAGCATGCGGCCCATTGCTGTTGTCCACCCCGATTGCGGGGTAGTTCTCGGCACCCACACTGGTGTTCGGGATACCATTTCCGAGTGTCACAGTCGCCATCAGCGTCGGCCTCGACCAACTGTTGCCACCGTCTATTGACTTGGAGAAGACCATGTTGCCCTTATTGTTGGTGCAGAAGTAGAACGGGCCAGAATCGCAGTACATCCAAGCGAGGTAGACGGTGCCGTCCTTGCCGACGGTCATGTTAGTGTAAGCGTCACCGGCCGGAGGAATCTGACTTGGAGCTACCGGAACCGCTTGCCAGGTCGCGCCTCCATCACTAGAGTGTGACACGTAAACGCGAGATGAGTTCGCATAGTGGACCACCGCTGAAACATAGAGGCCGTTGACGTGAGGGCTCGTGGGGTTCGTGTCGGCTGCAAGCCATGCATCGCTGGGGATCTGCCCTTCCTGTAAGGCCTTGACTGGCTTGCTCCAGTTGATTCCGTCCGTCGAACTCTGAACCGCCACAAGCCCTTGGAGATAGCCGTAGTGCCTGTAGACCGACGCAACGTACGCCACGCCGCGGCGGTCGTAGGTAACCGTGGGCAAACCAGCTGGGGCATCAAGGCCGACACCCCGCGTGAAGCAGGTTCGGTTCCAGCTCGATCCGCCGTCTGAGGAGACGAAAGCACCCAGATCGAACTGGCAATTTGCGTCGTTGGCACCCAGTAACAGATGCATAGGGTTTAGCGGGTCAGACACGATAGGCGCGTTCGCAACCTCCGCGCCGCCTTCAGAGGCTTGGGTAGGCGGCAGCACGCAGGGCGCGGGGGTACAGGAAATCAAGCCGACGTTTGCACTGTGCGCGGCCTGCGCCTGAGCCGTGCCCACATGCACCAGCGCGACAACCGCCACAAGCAGGATGGAATGCAAGATTCTTGCCTTCATGTTTCCCTCCCTTACCGCAAGCAGGCACCCGGTGGGGGCGGACAGATTCCGAATACATCCACTTCCTGCTTGGTTCCCATGTATACACGACGATAGCCGAGCTAAGACTGGCGGTCGGCGTCGTTCGCGTTTGCCTAGAGTTTGCCGACCGTGTTCTTGTTGTATCCGGCGACCCAAATACTCGCTCCGTCGAAGGCCACTCCTGTGGTGTTCGTATGCGCCGAGAAAACACCTAGACCCCTGCCGTCACTGGCCCGCAATTCGACGATCTGGGAACCCGTAACCCACACATTTTCTCCATCGAACACAATGAGGTACGGTAGGTTCTGAGCGGCGAAGGTTCCCAACACCGTGCCGTCGCTGGCTCGTAGCTTCGTCACCGTGTCATCGCCATCGTTCGCCGTCCAGATGTTGGCTCCGTCAAAGGCGACACCGAACGGTTTGAGGCCCACCGAGAAGGTTCCTAGATTCGTGCCATCGCTGGCCCGAAGCTTCGTTACCGTGTTATTGCCGCCGTTCGTGACCCAGATGTTTGCCCCGTCACAAGCCACCGCATCCGGATTGGGCCCCACGGTGAATGTCCCCACGATCCTTCCATCAGTGGCGCGAAGCTTGTTTACGGCACCGTTACCCGAGCTCGGTGCCGTGGACACCCAGACGTCAGCCCCGTCAAAGGCGGGAAAACCCATCTGTCCACCCGTCACCGTAAAGTTCCCAAGAATCGCCCCGTCACTAGCGCGTACCTTGGTGACGTTGGTGCCGAAGAAGTTTGTAACCCACAAGTTGGCCCCATCGAAGACGAGACCGTACGGGAACCCACCCACGGTAAAGGTGCCCAGAGAGGCACCATCGCTTGCTCGCACCTTGCTCACCGTGCCGTCGCCAAAGTTCGCCGTCCAGATATTGGCTCCGTCAAAAACAACGCCTTCAGGCCCCTTGCCGACGGAGAATTCCGTGGGCGCTTTGTTCGCGTTGTACCACTTCAGCAGCGCCACCTTCAGTGGGTTAGACAGCGGCGGCGCGCCGTTTCCTGCCGGCTGCGCGGTAGCGCCAGCGGCTTGCTGCGCATGGCTTACGAACAAGTTCGCCATCGCCAGAATTGCGACGATCAATGACACGCCAATGACAATTCGAGTCTTCATGTGTTTCTACTCCCCAGGGGCGGCCCACAAAATAAAGGGCCAAGGTAAGAACATCGTTTATCAGTGGAGTAATTGGAAGATCGACCAGCACTGCGGAACTGCGGCAAACGCCAGCCGGTCAGGCGCAATAATTTTGATCTCCGTCCTTGGGGCGTGTCAACGATAAACTTTAGGCAAAGAGCCGTTGGTACAAATGAACGACATGGCTGTTGAAGTAGCGGCGGGAGCTGCCTTGCGACTGAGGACTTAGCAGCGGTGGCCGTATTTAAGGACGGTGCCGGTCAGCCGATAACGGTGGCGCTCATGGCGGCGGTCTTGGAGCTTCTCACCTCAGCTAGCGGCAATTCCACTGTAACTCGCGCGCCGTGAGGCTCTATGTTTTCGATTCTGATCTCGCCATCATGCTCTTTAATAATTCCATAGCAAATACTCAGGCCGAGGCCCGTGCCCTTGCCCACCGGCTTAGTCGTGTAAAACGGATCAAAGGCGCGATTTACATCGGAGAATCCCGATCCAGTATCTTCGACCTCCAGAATGGCCCGATTGCCACGGGGAAAAGCGCGGATGGTAATCTTCTTGGATCCGGACTCCGCTTCCACCGCGTCGATGGCGTTGTTCACCAGATTCAGAAGAATCTGCTTGAACTGGTCTTCATCCACTGCAACCTGGGGTAAGCCCGCTTTGATGTCTACATTAATTTCGAGGCCCCGGGTGCGCACATAGTATTCGCGGAGCAGCAACACTTCCTGCACCACCGCCGGCAGATCGACGGCCTGCCGATCCACCGCCCGTTGGCGGGAGAAGCGTAGAAGATTCTCCACGATTTTCTTCATGCGCCGTCCTTCGTTCACCAGCTTGTCAAGACGGTCGCGCATCGCCCCGGAAGGCGCATCTTCGCTGAGCAGTTCGCCATATCCCATCACCGCTGTAAGTGGATTGTTGAGTTCGTGGGCCACGCCCGCAACCAACTGTCCCAACGCAGCGAGCTTTTCGGAGCGGATCAACTGGTTGTGCAGCGATTTCAGCTCCAGCGCCACCGACAGATCCGCGGCCAACAACTCGATTCGTGACAGCTCCGTGGCATTGACCGCTTCCACCTCGCGGGGATCGTCAAGCGCGATACATCCCAGGTAGCCGCCTCGCGCCGAGCACAACGGGATCAGCAGCTCGTCACCAGTGTTCCAATTGGGATTCGACGGATATTCCCTCTGGCTCCTGACCGGCTGATATCTTGCAGCCTCCTGGCGTGAGAGCACAAAAGAGTTCGGTCCGATCTTCCGGCCACGAGTGCAAAAGTCCTTGATGTCATCGGTTGTCCATCGGCGCGCCTTACTTTGCAGTTCTGCCAGCGCTTCGGCCGGCAAGCCGCTGGCTCCGGCCACGCGCAGGCCGTGTCCAGCGTTATCCAGGTGAATCACGGCCGCGCGGAAATTGCTGACTTCGGCGATGGCAGAAGCAATCTCATCGCAAAGCAGTTCCACGGTGGCGCCGCTCAGCAATCGCGAAGTGATGGCGGAGAAGCGCTCTAACTGATGGTTCTGCGCCCGTTCCTTCCGCTGCATGATTTCAATCGACTCAGACTTGTCTTCAACGATGGCCAGGATCATGCCAAACGCCACAAACATCTTCGGCGTATTCCAAAGTTCGGGGGGCACATTCAACGTGGGCGCAACATAGGCGAGCAGCATGGCGACCGGAAACACCGCGCCCCAGAAGAAAAATCCTGCTGCGACGGTTAGGATTCCCGGCGAAGGCCGCCAGTAGTTCCGGCAGATCAATACGCCGGGCAACCCGAAGCCCAGGCCGAGCAAGGCAGTCAGGCCCTCATCGAAGGAGCCACGGCATGCGGCTTGAATGGCCCAGGAACCCACGCCGGTGCCCAGCGCCGCCAGAGAAAATAGATACCACGAAGATTTCTTTTTTACCCATGCCAGGAAGACGATGCCTCCACCGATGGCCACCGCCAGGCTCACCACAAACGGCCAGCGAGCGTGAACATCGTAGGCGGCCAGAACCGCGTAGGCAAACGACGGAACGCCGGTAACCAGCAGCATCAAGTTTCGTTTCCACTTGTCATCCACTACCGAGGCAACCGAGGCGACAAACACAACAGCGGAGGCCTGTAGTGAAGCCAGATCCAGAGCGACAAGCCACGGGCTCGACGCTCCCGACGCCGGTTCGAACATCTGCGCCACAAAATGGGTGAAAACCAGAAACCAGGCAACCAGCCAGAGTTGCAGACGGGCGGAATGGCTGTGGCGCTTCAATCCGGCAAAAATGCCCACCAGCACAGCTACGGTTACAACGGTGGGAATTTTTTCCAGAATGGTCATATAAACGCTGGCATCAACCGTATTTCAAGCTGTCTGATAAGCCAAGATATCGCAGGTAACGAAAGTAACCTTGCAGATTCGACCCACAAAACCGCAACTTTTTCTGCCGCCAAAGGTTTTACGAATTTACAGCGATATTCAACCTTGTCAAGTTCGCCGGAGGAACATTGTTTGTCATTCGCGGCTGGCCTTTTTTGGGGTTAGAATAATCGGCATAAAGTCTGTAGATAACTGAAACTAAATCGGTTAGCATCTTGCCGAAGAACGGATGCCTGCCCCCGAATCCAACCCGATCCGGCGGTCAAACATCCAAAGTGCGTACCCACAATTACGGAGAAGAAAGTGAAAACACTGACTGTTGTCATCCTCGGACTGGGGCTTTGCTTGCTCGCGTCTAGCGCCTACGGGCAGCAGTTCGACGCCGCTTTTGGCGTAAGCACAATTTCGTCCTCATCGTCGACCATAACCAACGGACTCTTGTTTCCGTCCGACAGAGGCGGGGCTTACCCCGGCTTCAGCGCCGACCTGCTTCTGCGCCATCGCATCGGGTTCGAGGGCGAGTTGTCCTGGAGGGCAAGCCAGAATCTATATGGCGGATCCCAACCCTATCGCCCGGTATTCTACTCGTTTAATGCCATCTGGGCTCCGAAGCTGAGCAAGAATTTTACCGCCGAGCTATTGGCAGGAATCGGCGGCGAAGACCTCAGATTTTACGGGTTCACCAATTGCAGTAACTTCTTCGGCTGCACCACCTACACCAGTAGCAATCATTTCATGGGCGACTTCGGAGGGGGCATCCGTGCCTACATCTGGCACAACGTCTTTGTCCGCCCGGAAGTGAGACTCTATCTGATCAATAACAATGTCGAGTTCAGCTCGAATACCGTAGTGCGCTACGGCGGGTCTCTGGGCTACAGCTTCGGCGGACGCTAGGCGATTCCGGACTCGATCATCCAGTAGTGGCGAATGCCTCGATAGGTCACTGTTCGAGGCATTCGGTCTTCTGTTTCTACGGTGCATTTAGAGTAGGCGCTTGCTCGAAACCGGGAGTACAATCAGCAGAAGTAGGAGGTCTTTCCATGAGACTCCGCCTTCTATTTCTCTGCCTTGTCGGCATCCTGGTAGTGAAGCCAACCGTCAGTGCACAGCAATCCCCAGGGCACTTCGAACCTCCGGGGAAGCAGGAAATCGCGAAATACCCGCTGCAATTGGACGCACCCCTTCCGCCACCCAAGAGAACTGTCGATCCAGTCAAACTCCGTGCAGAGGCCACGGAGCTAGCTGACCTCGCGCGCGAGGTTCCATCAGAAATCGATCAAGTTGCGCAGGGCAAGCTGCCGAAGGACTTTGCTGAGAAACTCAAGCGCATCGAGAAACTGTCCAAACATCTGCGCGGCGAAGTAACGCCCTGACCCGACCTTAAGGTTTGGAAGCGCTTTGCAAACGATTCGCTTCCACTTGCTCGCGACGCGCATTCTCGTCCTGACCTAATTCGGTGTAAACATTGCCCAGGAACTTGTGCGCATCGGCTGACTTCGGTTGCAGTTTCACCGCTCTTTGCAAATATGGCAAGGCGTCGGTGGGACGATTCTGCATACCTAAGATGCGTCCGAGCAATAGATTTGCCCGGTAATGGTTGGGATTGAGCTGGAGCGCATGTTGCAAAGCAATGGCAGCTTCTGTGCTACGGCCCAGCTCATCGTACGCCATGCCCAGGTAGAACTGCATATCGTCTGAATCTGGAGCATGTGCCACTGCGACTTGCAACTGAGTAGCCGCACCCGCCCAGTCCCCGGTCTCCGCCAGCGCAGCCCCCAGCTCGTAATTCGCGCGGCCGGATTCCGGCATGAGTTCAACCGCCTTCCGCAGCCACGGCAGCGCCTCCGGAAAATCTCCAAGACCGTTGTAGGCCCGGCCCAGTTCCAGGTTCGCGAGCCCCGCACTCGGCTCCTCTTTCAGCACCTCTTGCAATTGCGGGATGGCTTCCTGGTAGCGATCATCTTCCATCTCTAGTAAGCCCTGGTGCAGGAGATTTGCGGTCCGTACCTTCCCTTTGGGATCGGGGCCGGACGGCATCTCGCTTGCGGCGGAAGCCTGGAAATTAGATGTGATGTAACCCAGCGCCTGCAGTTTCTCTGCTTGATCAGGAGTGACCCCGTGCTGCCCCGGAGCGGCGCTGCTGGTTTTGCGATGGAAAGCATCGAGTTGCGACGCCAGGGTTTCGGCAACGGCAGTTGATTTACCCGCAAGATTGCGCAATGCTCCGGGATCAGCCGTCTGATCGTAGAGCTCCCGCTCCGGTGCACGCACATATAGGTACTTCCCTGCTCGCCACGCTTGCAACGGACTCCAGCCGAAAGCCCGAAAAGGATAGTCAGTTTCAGCATAAGCCGGACGGTCCGCGCCACGGTCGGAGCCCGGCTTTATTAATTCCATTAACGACGTTCCCTGCATCGTTGACGGCGGCGCGATTCCCACAGCCTGCAAAACGGTGGGCGCCAGATCCACCAATCCGACTCTGGTCTCGACGACAAGTGGAGCTGACCTTACCCCAGCAACCTTCACCAGTAACGGCACATGGATAGTCTCGTCGTAGAGGAAAAGCCCATGCGTCTGTTCCCCATGCTCTCCGAAGGCCTCTCCGTGATCGGCGGCCACCGCAATGACGGTGGAATCGTAAATTCCATTTTCATGCAGCGCGGCCAGCAATTTTCCCACGGCGAAATCGGCGTAAGCAATTTCTCCGTCGTAAAGTGAAGCCCGGTACTTTGCTTTGAAAGGAGCCGGCGGATCGTAGGGGTCGTGCGGATCGTAGAGATGTATCCATAGGAAGAAGGGCGCGCTACGCTGACGCCGGCTGAGCCATTCGATCGCGTGAGCCACCACAACCGTGGCGCGACGTTCCACGCTCTGGTAGCGGTCCTCTCCCGGTCCGCGGCTGTGGAACCCGGCATCATAAACCTCAAAACCCCGGTCAAAGCCAGGCGCAGCAGCACTCTTGGGATCCAGTATCTGTGAGCCGACAAACGCGGCCGTATGATATCCCTGCTGGCGTAGGATATCGGGAAGGTACGGTAAATCCCTCGCCAAGGAATTTCCCATGTCTTGCAGATGGTTGAATTGGGGATAAGTCCCGGTAAGTATGGTGGCGTGCGAGGGTGTCGTTAGCGGGACTTGAGAATAGGCGCGGGCGAACACGGCACTCTGCCGCGCCAATACATCCAGATTGGGCGTCAGGCCCCGCTTCGAACCCAGAAAACCCATACGATCGGCACGGGTGGTGTCCAGCGTTATCAGAACGACACTGCTGGGTGCAGCCAGACTCGCCAGTGAACAGCTCACTACGGCCAGAACATACGTCAGAACATACAGGAATGGCCTGCGCAGCAACATGGTCTGCCGCTAGTTTAGCATTCGGCGATGCCCCGATCTCGAGTTCACACCGTCTCTGTTCGGCGGCTGTTCTTGTTATGCATAGCCGGGTGTACAATGCGCACCGTGTTTGCCAGGAGGCTTCGATGAAAGTTCCTCCCGCCTGCTTATTCCTCATCCTTCTGAATCTGTGTCTGCCGGTCTGGGGACAATCGATGCCGCCTGGGGCCCCGCTCCCGCCAGGATATGGAACACCGCCACCCGCCATTCATGTGCCGCCTTACTCTGGTCGCGCGCTGGCCTCATCGGTTGATCCGGCCGCGCTGCAACGTGAGGCCAAAGAACTTCTCGGACTCTCCCAATCCTTGCAGCCAGATATCGAAGCCCTGAATCGTGGCCTCTTGTCGAAGGGTCTCATCGACAAGCTCAAACGTATCGAGAAGCTTTCCAAACATCTACGGAGTGAAATAGCCCCCCTCGGCAATTAAAAAAGCCGCTGACCCGAAGGTCAGCGGCTTGGTGAGTTGACGTTGAACTGCGATTAGAAGTTCAACCGGATACCCCATTCAACTTGCCGCGGGGCGCCCAGCGAGAAGATGCCGGAACCGGTGCCAATTCGCACCGACTCGCGCGTCGGGCCGGGTGCAGTCCCGTTGACGTTGCCAGCCGGACCAGTGCTGCCCGGGGCAAACGGCGTGGGCTGGTTGGGCAGAGCTCCAAACTCTCGTCCGAAGTTCGCCAGGTTGAAGACGTTGAACGCACTGAATGAAGGTTCGATGTTGAACCGCTCAGTGATTTTGATGGGCCAGGCCAGCGTGGTGCTGACCTCACGGAAGATGCCGTTGCCAACCGCGCCCGGGGGCGGAGTTGCAATGAACGGCTTGGTCGCTTGCAGCGCCTGGAGTTGTCCAGTGGTAAACAGGCCCGCCGCAACCAGCGATTGTCCCGCCGGCGTAAGAGTGCCCGCCTGTGTGCTATTCCATGAGTTGATAACGTTGGTCAACTGGGTCGGCGAAACCGAGCGCATAAACTGACCCGGCTTTCCGGCAGCCTGACCTGAGCTGGTTGGCAGAATGTCCTGAACCGTTCCGTCTCCTGTCAAGTCGGTGCGGAATATTTCACCCACGCTCGTAACTCCACCCGACGACCCTCCGTTAGCCGCCTGTAGGATCATGGTCGACGGATTGGCCGTACCAAAGTTCCCAATGACGCTCAAACGCGGACCATGGTGAGCAAACTCGCCGGTGATACCGAACTTGAACTGATCCGTCCGGTCCAGCGAAGTTGGGCCAGTGAAGAAACTGGGGTTGTTGAAGTCAAACGCCGTGGCGCTAAAGAACTGATCGTTGCCACCGTCGCCTACAAAGCGCGATAAGGTATAGGCAATGGTCGTGTTCAACGACGTAAGCCCCGGCATAGGATTGGCGACTTGCTGTTTGTAGGACATCTGCAACGCGTTGTAAGTGGAGCGGCCTTCTGGAACTTCGAAGTCGCCTACACCCACATTGCGGTTGATGCCGCCGAAAGCAAAGCCGCTTCCTGATGGTCCGCCAGTCGGGCCGCCTCCGGCTACGTTGCCGGAATCCAGCCCGTTACCGGCGAAGTCGTTGATGGTGGCGGTATGGAAAGTTCCATCTCCATTGGGGCAACCAGCAACGTTAATGGCTTGGTCGATCGATGTGGCGTTACAACCCGCGAGCGTATTCGCAATAGCGGTGGCCGCAGCGGCTGTATTGAGGAACCGCGCATCGCCCACGTGGTTTTGGTCGATCGTCAGCATGAAGCGGGTGCTGACGTTCCGGATGTAGTCCGCGGTCAACACGCCGCCCTTCCAGATCTCATGTTGCAATCCAACATTGAACTGGTAGGAACGCGCGTTGCGGAAGTTGGGATCAAACGCCGACAAGCCCTGTTGGGGCGAGCTGATTTTCAGCGTATTACCAACAAAGCTGGGGTTCGCTGCGGGCCCCTGTGCCTTCACAGCTGCTTGAAATTCTTGCTGCAAGTCGAACACGAGTGGCCCGGAAACGGAGAGCGGCTGTCCGCAAACTCCAGATCCAAGATCCACTCCGTTGATGGAACTGACAACTCCTCCTGGCGCGCCCGGGATGGCGAATGTGGTGGTTCCCGGGCCGTTACAGATCAGGTTCGCGCTTTGGAAGAAGAGCCCCTTGGCAAGTTTTGCTGGGCGATCGAATAACGTGTTGTTGAAGATCGAGTTCTCGTAATAGACGCCCGCACCTGCTCGAATGACGGTCTTGCCCTTCTTGGTTGGATCCCATGCAAAACCGATTTGTGGTCCGAACTGAGTGTTCGGCTGCTTAACCGGGAGACCCAATCCAGGTCCGAACTGATCCAGCAGCGGAGCGCTGCCAGCGCAGGGTGCGGCGATGGTGGCGGGGTTAACGACAGAACAGGGGATGGACGCCAGATCGCTGTCCGAGCGGCCAGTATCACGGTTGTAGCGCAGCCCGTAGGTTAGCGTGAAGTTCGGCTTCACCTTCCACGAGTCACCCACGTAGAACTGGAAGCGGTGGTCAAGTTGTCCTCCAGCCGGGAAGCCAAAGTTTGGCTTTTCGGTGAAGAATCCTTGACCGTTACCTAGAATTGACTGCAATAGCGCGCAGCTGGTTACATCCCCCGGAGTTGCACATGCACCCGACACGGTGATGTCCAGGGGCGCAATTCCGAAGAAGCTCGCAAACCCGCCACCGTTGATGTCGTTGAAGCCGATACCAAAGCGGAACACATGTGAACCGTATACTTTGCTGCCGTCGTACTTGATCTGCTTGTTGCTCTGGAAGGTCTGCTGAGGTGCCAGGAGGTTCGGGCCAGACAACTGGACGCCAAGGTCAGCGACCAGAATCTCGGACGTTGGCAACGGGTTGAAGAAGCTGGCGCCTTGCGTGCCATCGCCGATCAGGTTGTGAAACTTCAAATAACCGAAGCGGAAGCTGTGTGACCATGACCCCATGTTCCAGTCAACACCGACTGCATGTGAAGGAGTGTTGTCCCGGTTCGCGTAGACTTGGTAGTCGTAGCCGAAATTGGCCTCCGATTTATTCCAGTTGTAGGTATACCGGTAGAAGACGTGTACGTCTTTGGTGGCCTGCCAGTCCAATTTCCCAGTGACTTCGCTGTCGCGGAAAGGAGACAGGAAACCGCCAGTGAGCGCACTGAAAGGAGCCGGCACTACGATAGGAAGCAGCCCATCCTGCTTCATGCGCTCGCCGTCGATAAAGAAGAACAACTTGTCCTTAATGATTGGACCGCCGACGCGGCCGCCGAAGTTGTTGCGCTGGTAGTAGCCGACTTGCGCGCCAGGGAATGAAGCCGTGCCTGCATCGCGGCCGCGGAAGTTATAGAACGCCTGGCCGTGAATATCGTTTGACCCGGAGCGCGTAGTTACGTTGACCGCCCCCGCCGACGTCAACTCGGTGGAGAGATCAAGGTTAGAGCGGCTGATGTTGAATTCCTGAATCGAACTCATGCCCACGTTTTGCGTGGTCGTCCCGACGGTTTCATCGCTGATGTCCACACCGTCCAGTTCGATACGGGGAGTACGTCCGAACACACCATTGATCGAAACTGAAGAGTATCCGGCCTTGGTTGGATCGAACGTCTGGCCGTCCTGAATTTGGACGCCGGGTTCGAGTTGCGCCAGATCAAGGAAGTTGCGGCCGTCAACTGGCAGCTTGTCAATCTGGTCGCCGGTGATGACGCCCTGCACTGTAGATTGCTCGGTGTTCACCTGGATCGAGGAAGCCTGCACTTCAACCACCTGGCTAGCTTCACCGACTTCGAGCTTGGTGTTGCCGGACGAAGTTACGCCGACTTGAACTGCAAAGGTTCGCTCTGAAGTGCGAAAGCCCTTGGCTTCTACCCGCAAAACGTAGTCGCCGGGGATCAATCCGCCGGAGTTGTACGTGCCAGAGTTCGTCGAGGCCGTAGTGATGACCTGCCCCGTAGCTTTGTGCGTGATGGTGATCTTGGCGCCACCGACTACCGCGCCGGATGGGTCAGTAATGGTTCCCTGGATACTGCCTTGGGAAACGGTCGTCTGTGCCAGGAGCACTGTGCTCGCCGCCAAGACGCATGTAACTAAGAGAGTGAACGTCGCTAAACGCTTAAAGCTCATTTCTTCCTCCGCGAACCCGAGTCGCTTTCAAGAAGTTGTTGTCGATTGCGGCCCTGCAAAGAGCGCAACCCTTACACCACAACACATAGGTGGTCGTGCTAGTCAATGCACACGTGTTGCCAAGTAGTGTTTTGTTATAACTCTTTTGTTTGTATCGTATTGTCAACGAATGTATAGGACCAAGAGTTATGAGTTTTGGAATACGACGACCGCTGCATCCGGAAACCCATAACGGGAGATTCAATTTTTCCGAATGTCTCGAACTGAGACAGGACCAGTTTTCGAAGTGCTCGTCTACCGATACCGACGCAAGAAATCCGGGCGTTATGACTGCTTCTGGCCAGTAGGGCATACTCTGTCGCAGTGCATCCGGCGGCTTGTGCGACATGTTATAGTTACGGATGTTTAGTTGATGATTTCAAATTTAAGAGGTGTTCCCGTGGTATCCCAACGATTGATTGCTCTCTTTGGCGTTCTATTGCTCTGCGTTTCTGCCCTCCCTGCCCAGACGTCCACCGCGAAGCCAAGGCCTCGCGTGATTGTTGTGGGCGTCAACGGGATGGAGTGGGATATGTTGCGACCGCTCCTCCTGAAGGGCGATTTGCCAAATCTGGCCAAGGTCATTGACCAGGGAGTACACGGCAAGTTGCGCACGGTTTCCATGCCCAATTGCCCCCGCGTGTACAGCACCATGTTTACCAGTACCAATCCGGAAGAGCACGGCGTCACCGGATTTTTGGTGGGCGGAGTCACCGCCAACACCAATATGCTTAAGGAAGAGCCTATCTGGTCGATTCTGTCGAAGAATAAGGTGACCGTGGGAATGGCTAATGTGCCGGCCACTTTCCCGGTAATGCCAGTGAACGGCTATATGATCAGCGGCATGCTGACGCGGGGTAAGAATTGCGAGGACGGAGTCCTCTGTGCGCCCAAGTTGAGTGAAGTGGAAGGCGGCGACGCAGTGTACCCCTCCAGCCTGAAAGCTGAATTACTGCAGAACGTCGGCGACTTCTACATCGACTGCGAACGCATGCCGGCAGCCGCAGACCTCAAGGGCCATGAAGCAGAGGTCATCAATACCTGGCTGACGAAAGTACAGCTCATCCGCGACCAGCAAACCAAGCTTTTCGATTACCTTCTGGCCAACCATCCCACCGACTTCACCTTTATGACACAGTCGTGCGAAGATCGAACCGGGCACTGGCTGTATCCCATCACCCCGTTCAACGTCGGGTACAATCCCGCTATCAACGGCATTCGCCAGGATGCCTTCCCCAACCAGTACATCGGCTTTGACAAGGTATTGGGAACCATTCTGAAGCACGTGGATGAGAACACCTATCTGTTCATCGTCTCCGATCACGGTATCAAACCGCTGCGTGAGTTTGAAGAAACCGATCCGCATGCCCATATGGACCATGAAAAGACCACGCCGGTAGTCGCCAAACATGACTTCGCCGATGGCGACGACGTCCCGGGATCAATTATTGCCATGGGACCCGGAATCAAGCATGACATGCGTCTGATGGGTTTTGAGGCCAGCGTGTATGATGTCGCGCCCACGATCCTTCACATCTATGGCATCGAGCAGCCTAAACAGATGCGCGGACATGTACTCACACAGATTTTCGATGAGCCGGAGAAGAAAGTTGCGCTGAAAAAATAGTTCAGTTCGGCTGTCCTCGTTTCTGTAAAGCCCTGGCACGGTTTGCCGCTGCCAGGGCTTTTTCCTTCTGCCCCAAACCGGTGTAAGCCTGCGATAGCAAGGTGTAGGCCTGAGCATTGCTCGGCGCGGAACGAGTAGCCGTCAGAAGTTGCGGCAGTGCCTCGCTGAACTTCTGTTGCGCAATCAGCGCCTCGGCCAGATTGAGTCGAGCATCCACACTCGCCGGTTCGAGCAGCAGCGCTGCCTGGAACTGGTCCTCCGCTGCAGCTGCATCCTTCAATCCGAAGTAAACTTGGCCTAGCGCGAGCCGCGCCGGGAGCTGGTTGGGGTCCGCCTTCAGGCTGGTCTGTAACGCATCGCGTGCGCCCGGCAGATCGCCCGACAGTTGCAGCGCCTGACCGTAGTAAAACGCCACGGTCGCATCTCCCGGGCTGGCTTGCAGCGCCCGTCGCAGGAAATCGACCGCGACATCGTAATTCTTCGCCGCCAGCGCCATTTGCCCCGTTTGCAGCAAGTCCGCAGACGCGTCCGTGTTCGAATCCAAATTTTGCCGGAAGGGATCCGCCCCCACCCCTGCCCGCTGATTTTCCGTAAAAAGGATGGCTTCGAACTGATGAAGCTCCTTTTGATCAATCTTGTCCTTGGCATCGGGTAGCAGCGAGGGCACCGGCACATTGGTTGAACTCCGCCCATCCGCCAAGGTCAGGTAGCCCAAGGCGTGTAGTTCGTCGGTGGTTGCCGGGCTGACGGCCGCGTTCGAAACCTGCGTTGGCGGCGGCATTTTTTTTCTGAGTTCGGCGAGCATTCCCCGCAGCCTCTGGACGTTCGCGTTCCAGGGCTCATAGGTATTGTTCAATTCCTTCGGATCGGCATGGAGATCGTAGAGTTCCGGCCGCGGGGCCTCGATAAACTTCATGCCACTATCCCGCACCGAGCGTAGCGGCGCCCAACCGAAGTGCAAAGGATAGTCGGTCTCCCCGAATGCAGTACGGCCCGCGCCTTCTGACCCTGCGAAATATGGCCGCAGCGATTCCCCATCAAGCCGGGCCGGTACCTTCGCTCCCACTAGATCCAGTACTGTCGGCAAAATGTCCGTGGTTCGTACTTGTGCGCCGACTTCCTTTCCCTTTGCCTGTTCCGAAGGCAACTTCACGATTAACGGAATGTGCGTGGTTGAATCGTAGAGAAAAATTCCGTGTGTGTCCTCGTGGTGCTCTCCCAAACCTTCGCCGTGGTCAGCCACTACCACGACCAGCGCGTGGTCGTACCATCCCCGCTTCTTGAGATAAGCAATAAAATGACCTAGAGCCGAATCAGCGTAGGCAATCTCACCATCGTAGGGGCGGTCTTTATAGGTCGACAAGAATGGCTCCGGCGGCTCATAGGGATCGTGCGGGTCATACAAATGTACCCACACAAAACGCGGACCCGACGGTTCCCCGTTCAGCCAGTCTTCTGCGTGTTGCACCACATCCATGCCCCGGCGCTCCAGCCGCCCCCAGTGCACCTTCTGGTCAAGATCCTGGGGAAAGTTGTCGTAGAAATCGAATCCGCGATCGAGCCCGGGAGCCAGTTGCTTGCTGTCTAACACCACGGCTCCAATGAACGCGGCAGTGTGGTACCCCTGCGGCTTGAGCAGTTCCGCCAAAACCGGATGATCGGCCGACAGTGGCACCGCAAAATCACTCACCCCGTGGTCGCTCGGCAGAAGTCCAGTCAGAATCGAAGCGTGTGAGATCGTGGTGATCGGGCTGGGAGTAAAAGCTTGCTCGAAACGAATACCGTCCTGGGCCAGGCTGTCCAGCGCCGGAGTCTCGATCTTTTCGTAGCCGTAACAATGAATGTGGTCGGCGCGCAGCGTGTCGATGCTCACCAGAAACACATCCGGCGGCGAGGCCTTCTGGGCGTCCGACGCCACCCATGCCGCCCCGATTAAACAATACCAGAGGAGAAACCGGAAGGCTTTCATTGCTGTCAGCTTAGCACACGGGTACGGGGGTTTCCCGGTCTGCTACCCGCTCCCAAAGCGGTGCAAATAGCCAGGTGCTAGCACCTCTGGGAAGGCTGACTGTCCTCCCACCTGTGCTGCAATGAGTCATGTCCCCCGCCTCAATGCCGAAGGAGTAGCTTGGAGCCGATTCGACACATGCTCTCGCCAGATTTCATGCCGCACGGCTACTGCTATCTCTGGGATCCGTGGATCGTCTGGCTGCACGTCATCTCCGACGCGTTGATTGCACTCTCGTACTACTGCATTCCTGTAGTTCTTGTCTACTTCATCCGCAAGAATCGGGATATCCCCTTCACTCGGATTTTCTGGATGTTCGGAACCTTCATCCTGGCCTGTGGCACTACTCACTTGATGGAAATCTGGAACATCTGGCACGCCAGCTATCTGGTCGCGGGCGCCATTAAGGCAATCACCGCAGGCGTGTCTGTAGTCACCGCGGTCATGCTCATCCCACTAGTTCCAAGAGTTATTTCGCTTCCCACCCGTATGCATTTGGACGAAGTGAATCGTTCATTGGGACGGGAAGTTGCCGCGCACAAACGGGCGGAACAGGCCGTGAGGCAGTCCTGGGATTTACGTCCTGACCTCTGCCTGGTTGGCCGGTTAGGTGCATTCGCCACAGCCGCGCCGGCGTTTTCTGCGGCAGTTGGGCTGGCCGGTCTGGCTGGTTGGGCTTTCCATATCCCGGCTCTTACCACATGGGGAGTTCCCCCTGTATCGATGAAGGCAAGTACGTGTACCTGCTTCCTCCTGATAGCCGTTCCATTGTGGTTGTCGCGAACCGGGGACAACTCGCGGTCCACGCCGGTTTCGACAACGGCTCCTAGAGTCTTCGCGGTCATCGTCTGCTTTGTGAGCTTGTTTAGTCTTGCGGAAAAGCTTTTCTCCTGGGACTCAAGCATTGGCCGGTTTTTGGACGAAGCCGGAGCTGCGACGCTAGCGTCCACCTGGAGAGGCGCCGGCCTCATGTCCCCGCTGACCGCCACCGCTTTTCTCCTGCTAGCGCTCGCTCTGCTTACGCTCGACTGGCGGACTCAGGGAGGCCGTTGGCCAGCTCAGATTCTCGCTCTTTCGGTAGGAGCAGTCGCTGCCTTCGGGATTCTCAGCTTTATCTCTGCTCCCCAGATCTATATAGCGCACCTCTCGCTGTCTCTGCCTACTGCAGTCACCCTCACGGTTCTATCGTTGGGGTTGATCTGCGTTCGCACGCAACGGGGATTGGGATCTCTGCTTTGCAGCCAGAGCCTGGGGGGCAGCCTGGCGCGGCGCTTGTTGCCTGCGCCCCTTATCCCGCCTCTAGTGGGCTGGATTCGCTGGCAGGTAACTTCCAGCGGGCTTTATTCGGAGTGGACCATCGTGGTCCTGGCGTCATTGCTGAGCATGTCTACGCTGGCGTGCCTCTTCACCTGGGCGGCGGTGGCGGTCAATCGCAGCGACGTGGAGCGAAAAAAAGCGGAGGACGTCGTGAAGGATAGCCTCTCTACGAGGGAGGCCGCACTCAAAGAATTGGCCGACCAGAAATTCGCTCTGGATCAACATGCCATCGTGGCGGTAACCGATGTGCAGGGCACCATTACATACGTCAACAAGAAGTTCTGCACCATCAGTCAATATTCCGAGGAAGAATTGATCGGCCAGAATCACCGCATTCTCAACTCCGGTCACCATCCCAAAGAGTTTTTTCAGCAGATGTACCAAACCATCGCCAATGGTCAAGTGTGGCGTGGTGAAATCAAGAACCGGGCCAAAAGCGGATCGATCTATTGGGTGGACACGACCATCGTCCCATTCGTCGATGCGAACGGAAAACCGCGGCAGTATGTGGCCATCCGTGCCGACATCACTGAGCGCAAGCAGACCGAGGAAGCTCTGCAGAAGAGCCTCGCCACCAGCGAATCTGCGCTCAAGGATCTAGCCGACCAAAAGTTCGCTCTCGACCAACATGCCATCGTGGCAGTAACCGATGTCCAAGGAACCATTACTTACGTCAACCAGAAATTCTGCACCATCAGCCAATACTCCAAGGACGAACTGATGGGTAAGAATCACCGCATTCTCAACTCCGGCCATCACCCCAAAGAATTTTTCCAGCAGATGTACAACACCATCGGCCATGGCCGAGTCTGGCACGGCGAGATCAAGAACCGGGCCAAAGACGGTTCCATCTACTGGGTCGACACGACCATCGTCCCGTTCGTAGATGCCGACGGCAAGCCGCGTCAGTACGTCGCCATCCGGGCCGACATCACCGAGCGCAAGCAGGTGGAGGAACGCAACTCTCGCCTGGCCGCCATTGTCGATTCCTCCGACGATGCCATTGTCAGCAAGACTCTGCAAGGAACGATCACCGCCTGGAATCACGGCGCCCAAAAATTGTTCGGTTACTCGGCTTCCGAGGCAGTGGGTAAACCGGTAGCGATGCTCTTACCGCCGGAGCGCAGCGATGAGGAGCCCGATATTCTGGCACGCATTGGGCGCGGGGAGAGCGTTGATCATTTCGAAACTGTCCGTCTCCGCAAGGACGGAAGAAGAATTGATATTTCAGCGACCATATCGCCCATCCGGGACAGTAGCGGCGTGATTGTCGGGGCTTCAAAAATTGCGCGCGATATCACGGAACGCAAGCAGGCGCAGGAGGCCGTGGCTGCTCAAGCGGAGGAACTATCCCGGCAAGCTGAGGAATTGTCCCGCTCACGCCAGGCTCTGCAAGCACAGACCCTCATGCTCCAGTCAGTACTGAACAGCATGGGGGAGGGCTTGGTCGCGGCAGACGGGCAGGGGAAATTCGTCATCTGGAATCCCGCAGCAGAAAAAATCCTGGGCCTGGGGGCAGCGAACCTGCCTAGTCAGGAATGGGCCGCCCATTATGGCCTTTACCTGGCTGACACCGTAACGCCTTTCCCGGCCGACCAACTCCCTATGGTACGCGCTATTCACGGGGAGACCAGCACGGCCGAGATGTTTGTCCGCAACCCGGAACTTGCCGAGGGGGTCTGGATCGAGGCCAGCGGCAGCCCCTTGAGGGGTCAGAATGGCGCGGTGTCCGGCGGCGTGGTGGCCTTCCGAGATGTCACGCGAAAAAAAGCCGACGAGCGAGAAATCCGCAAACTCAACGAAGAACTGGAACAGAGGGTCATTGACCGGACGGTGCAACTGCAAACCGCCAAGGACGAACTCGAGGCTTTTACCTATTCGGTGTCCCACGATCTCCGGGCCCCCCTGCGCCATATTGCCGGCTTCGTCGGCATACTCATGGAAGATTGCGCCCCCCAACTCGACGAGGAGGCTAAACACAACCTCAAGCGCATTCAGGAAGGCACCCGCCGCATGGGCGTGCTGGTTGACGAACTGCTCGCCTTGGCGCGGGTTGGCCGCCAGTCGCTCACCTATCAGCCAACCCGGCTGAACACCCTGGTCGATGAGGTGATCGCGCTGCTCAAACCCGACACCGAGGGTCGTCAGGTGGAGTGGAAGATTGCTGAACTCCCACAGATCGATTGTGACCCCACGCTCATACGCCAGGTCTTCCAGAATCTGATCTCGAACGCTCTCAAGTATTCGCGGAACCGCACTCCGACAGTCATCGAGATCGGCCATCGGGACGAAAATGGGCAATCCACGATCTTCGTCCGCGACAACGGAGCCGGCTTCAGCATGAAATACGCCGACAAACTGTTCGGCGTATTCCAGCGCCTGCATGGCGCTGAAGAGTTCGAAGGCACCGGCGTCGGCCTGGCCACGGTGCAACGCATTGTTCAAAAACATGGCGGGCGCGCCTGGGCCAACGCCGAAATGGACAAGGGAGCGACTTTTTATTTCACGCTTGGCTCCGCGCCCGCTCTGAAAATGACCGGGCAAAGCGCGGGCGGCGGGTAAAAGGTGGCTGCAAGAAATTAAGAACGCCACGAACCCACGCGGATGAACAGGTTGAGGTCTTCAAGTCCATTCGTGAAGATCGTTGACGAGTTGGAGTTAAGAACTTATGAATGACATTGAAGTGGACATCTTGTTGGTGGAAGACAGCCAGGACGACATTGACCTGGCACTGCACACGCTGCGGCGGGAACACCTGGCCAACCACATCTTTGTGGTGCGCGATGGCGAGGAGGCGCTCGATTTTCTGTTCTGCAGCGGTCCTTATGGGGATCGCAATCCGGCACATATGCCCAAACTGGTCCTGCTCGACCTGAAATTACCCAAACTAGACGGCATGGAAGTGCTGCAAAGGTTGCGCGCCGATCCCCGCACCCGCACCCTGCCGGTGGTCATCATGACTTCTTCCAAGGAAGAAAGGGACGTGGCCAACGGCTACAACTTGGGAGTCAACAGCTACATCCAGAAGCCGGTCGATTTCGACGAGTTCCGCCAGACGGTGAAGACCATTGGACTGTATTGGTTGCTGATCAATCAGCGCCCCCAGACCCGTTCCGCCAAAATGCCGGCGGAGGTTGAACCATGAACGAAATCGCAGTCACGGATCGCTCTGAACTTCAAGAGTCCACGGCCAAGAGTCGGCTGTCCGCGTTGCTGGTGGAAGACAACCCCGCAGACGCCGAGCTAGTGCTGCGCGAGCTGCGGCGCGGCGGTTTCGAGGTCACCAGCTTCATTGTGCAAAGCCCGGCCAGCTTTCGCCACCGCCTCCTGTCAACTCCCTGCGACATCGTCCTAGCCGACTACAACCTGGGAGCCTGGCACGGAATGGAGGTCCTGGACATTCTGCGCGAAGCTGGCCGAGACATTCCCCTGATCCTGGTGTCGGGAGCGCTGGGCGATGTGACCGCCGTCGAGTGCATCAAGCAGGGTGCCACTGATTATGTCCTCAAGGATTCCCTTACCCGGTTGCCGATCTCGGTCCGCCGGGCCTTGCAGGAAAAACAAGTGCGCGAAGAACGGCGCCAGGTGGCCACCGACCTGGCCAAGAAAGCCGAGGAATTGGCCCGCTCCAACCGCGATCTGGAACAGTTTGCCTACGTGGCTTCGCATGATCTCCAGGAACCGCTGCGGATGGTGGCCGCCTATACCCAGCTACTGGCCGAACGCTATTCCGGCAAGCTCGATGAAAATGCCGACAAGTACATCCGCTACGCCATGGAAGGTGCGCTGCGCATGCAGACGCTGGTGCAGGACCTGCTCACGTTTTCCCGCGTGGGCCGCAATCGCCAGCGCGTGTCCATCGCCTGCGGCGAGGTGGTACGCGAGGCGCTCAAAAATCTGACAACCGCGCTACAGGAAAGCGGTGCAGTTGTCCACTATGACGGGCTGCCCACGGTCAACGCTGACCGCGTCCAACTGGTGCAACTTTTTCAAAACCTGATCGGCAACGCCATTAAGTTTCGCGGCGACAAAACCGCGGTAATTACTGTGAGCGCGGAACGCGGTAACCAGAGCCAAGCGGAAAAGACCGGAGCGGAATGGGCGTTCTCCGTTCGCGACAATGGAATCGGCATTGCAGCCGAACATGCGGAGGCTATCTTCGTCATTTTCCAACGCCTGCATACCCGGACCGAGTACCCCGGCAACGGCGTCGGCCTGGCCATCTGCAAAAAGATCGTCGAGCAGCACGGCGGGCGTATCTCCGTGGAATCAAAGACGGGAGAGGGCGCCGATTTCCGATTCACGCTGCCCGCCAGTCCTGCCGATGGAGAAATGGACCACACGCAATGAAGGAATCGCCTGACATTCTGCTGGTGGATGACAATCCGGCCGACGTGGGATTGACCCGCGAGGTGCTCGCCGGAAGTACGCACCACAGCAATATCCACCATGTTCCCGATGGCGAAGAGGCCATCGCTTTTCTTCGCCGCCGGGGCAAGTACGGTGACGCGGCACGGCCGGACCTGGTGATGCTCGACTTGAACATGCCGCGCAAGGGCGGCCAAGCCGTGCTGGCTGAGGTAAAAACCGACCCGGGGTTGCGCACCATTCCGATTGTAGTGTTCACCACTTCGCACGCCGACAAAGACATTACTCATAGCTATGAATTGGGCGCGAACTGTTACATCAGCAAACCCGGCAATTTGGGAGACTTTTTCTCCGCCGTGCAGTCCATTGAAGAATTTTGGTTTGGCTTTACCAGCCTGCCGCATTAGGGAGAAGTAATGAGCGATCAAGCTACACGCGTGCTGCTGATTGAAGACAACCCGGGAGACGCCGATCTGGTTCGGCTTCGCCTGGTCGAAGGCAAATCACTGGTCGAAGTGACCTGTGTGGACCGCCTGTCAGAGGGGATCGCGTCTCTCGGTCTGCACCCGCCCTCCGTAGTGCTTCTCGATTTGAACCTTCCCGACAGCCACGGCGCGGAAACCTTCCGCACCGTGATGGCCCATTCGCCGGACGTGCCAGTGGTCATTCTCTCTGGGCAGGACGACGAAGCGCTGGCGCTCAAGGCGGTCCATCAAGGCGTACAAGATTACCTGATCAAAAACGACATCACCAGCAAGCAACTCGAGCGGGCCATGCGCTATGCGGTGGAACGGCAGGCGCTGCTACGCTCCCTGGAAATCACCCGCAAACAACAACTGGAATTCAAGAACCAGTTTCTGTCCCATGTTTCGCATGAACTGCGCACGCCTCTGACCTGCATTCATCAGTACGTCACCATCCTGCTCGATGGACTCGCGGGGCCATTGGCTCCGGAACAAAATGACCACTTGAAGACCGTCCTCAAGAGCGTGAACCAGTTGCACGCCATGATTCGCGACCTGCTCGAAGCGACCCGCGCCGAGAGCGGCAAGATCCGCGTAGAGCCGCGCTGCATCTCGATCGGCGAACTGATGCAGCAGGCGGTCACCATGATGCGGCCCATCGCCGGCGAGCGCCAGGTCGGTCTCGAGATCGGCCTCGACAGCCGCATCCCGCTCGTGCATGCCGATCCCGACCGCATTCTCGAAGTGCTCATCAATCTCACGGACAATGCCATCAAGTTCACCGAACCCGAAGGCGCGGTGATGGTCAAAGCCTGCATGATTGAGGCCGACGAAGATGCGGTGTACGTTTCCGTGACCGACACGGGCCGCGGCATCACCCCCGACGCCAAGGCCTTGATCTTCGAGCGCCTCTACCAGGACCCCGAACTCATCGACAATAACCGCACCGGCCTGGGCCTGGGCCTCTACATCTGCCGGGAGTTGGTAAAGCTGCATGGTGGGAAAATCTGGGTGGCCAGCGAACCCGGCCAGGGCAGCACCTTCACTTTTACTCTGCCGGTGTACTCACTGGCGAAGCTTCTATCCCCAATCATCGTGCATGAGGGGCAGATGCGCGGACACATCGTGTTGCTAAAAGTGGAACTCACACCACTGTCGAAAACCCCGCGCGGCAACTGGCGGGAAGTCTGGCAGCAGGCCATCGAAACCCTGCGCCGCTGCGTCTATCTCGACAAAGATCTGGTTCTGCCCCCCATGGGCGGCTCAGCCGCGGCCCAGACTTTTTTTGTGGTCGCCTGCACCGACCTTGAGCGTTCGGGGATCATGATGGCGCGCATCCGCGGTCAACTCGAACGCAACCAGGAACTGAAAGCCAGCGCCACACTGGTGATTTCCGCCGTGCCCATCGACTTCGCCACACCGCCGGCCAACGCCTCACTCGACCAGCTAGTCCAGATCGTCGCCAACCGTGTCACTGAAATCATCTTGGCCACCGTTGGCGCGGAACCAGCCAATGCCGGCAACGGCCACGCAACTTCGAGATCTGTCCGGCAAGCTCAATCTGTTCCAAAGGAGAATTCCAAATGCCCAAACCGAAAATCCTGATCGTCGACGATGATCCCGACCTGCGGCGCGCTCTAAGACTGCGCCTGCGGGCCAACAACTACGAAACCGTTCACGCCCAGGATGGTTATACTGCCGTCGCCGTCGCACAGAAAGAGCATCCCGACCTCATCGTACTGGATCTCGGTCTGCCAGCCGGCGATGGCTTCGTGGTTCTGGACCGGCTCCAGAACATCGATGCTTTGGCCGGGATTCCGGTGGTGGTATTGACCGCGCGAGACCCTCAGAACAACGAAGAACGCGCTCTCAAAGGCGGCGCAGCCGCTTTCTTTCAGAAGCCGGTCGATAACGCCGAACTGCTGGATGTGATTCGCGCCAGCTTGACGGACTCGCGCACGCCCGGGTTGCGTCCCTCCTGAGTGAGGACGCCCCCGGGACCCGGGGGGCGTGGATCGCGGAACCCTAGGCTTTGGCCAGATACCTCGTCAGTCGATCCCAATAGTGCTCTTTCCATCCCGAGCTGAGGGATGCAAAATGGCCCGCGGGAAAGCCGGTGTGATCGAGAACCACGTGGGCCTGGGAACCCTTTGTCTTGAGTTCAAACTTGACCAGTGAATATACGCCTGGCTCCCAGTACGCGGGACGCCAGGCCTGCACGATTCGCTGGTCGGGGACAAGTTCGATGTTGCGCCCCACGATTCTAGCTCCGAACATGCTAAAGGCACCGCCCACCTCTGGGCTGATCGTCGCTGCCTCCCCCGAAAATTCGGTGAACCACTTCGAATCCAGCAGGATTTCATAAATACGGTGGGAAGTGGCCTTCAAATCGACTTCCTGGTGAAGAACCGTCAGCGCTCTGTCCGCATCGGTGGTCGGCGTCTCCTTCACCGTCTGCTGCGCGCTGGCTGACCCTAGCGCCAAACCTGCCAAGGCGGCGGCGCCCCCGGCAAGTACTTGTCGTCGAGTGGGCGGCCCCGCCGCCATTCCCAGCCTTTTTATCATGACTTCCTCCCATGGGAGCGACAATAGAAAAACGACGCGCCTGAATGCATTTTTAGTCCGTGCGTGGCGTCGCGCTGGCGAGCGCGAGAATCGCCCCGGCAAACAGCAGCGTATCGAAAAAGTAGTTGATCCCCTCGATCTTGACGTCGGTGCTCGGATCGGCCAGCGACGCGATCAGGATCGGCCCGTAGACAAACACGACCAGCAGCACAATCCATGCACCGAGATAAGTGGCCGCCATCCGAGTCTTCTTGTTCAGGAGAATGCATGCCCCGGCAACCACAAGAATTGCGCCCGTCAAATAGCCAATGAGCAAGTGCGCCGGAATCCACGCGGGCATCAGCTTTTCGAGAGGGACTCCGGGAACGTTCGCTGTGTGCAGCGAATTCTCAATGCCATAAAATATGGCGGCGATCCCGATTATCACGCGGCCCACGGTTATGAGCTTGCTGCCGCTTTGCCCTCGTCCTTGCTCGCGCAGGGCGTTTCCTGCAAGAATCCAGCCTCCTCCACCGAACAACATCTCGCGGAGGGTCAAGGTCCATCCAAACCTGTCTCTGGGGGTGGCGAGAGCGCCTGGGATGTCCAACATCGCAACAAAAGAAAACATCGCAATCCCCCACAGCAGCCCCGACCAGCGCACCTGAATCTTTGTGGCAATGCTCAAAGACGCGGCCAGCAGCGCAAAGCCGAAGAAATACGCCCAGAACAACCGCCACGGCATATAGGAGGGCACCATGGTCATGAGGGATTCAGCCGCCGCGAGATGCAGGGCGCCGAAGGCCGCCAAAGGGGCTGCGAAACACAAATTGCCTAACGCTACGACCTTGTCCAGGCCTCTGGCCCGCCCGATATCGGCCTTGGCAGCCCACAGCGCGACCAGGGAAATCAGGATGCCGGCGCTGCACATCGAAACCACGGTGCGAGAGAACTCAAAGAAAAAGGCGAGAATGGTTGCGTGCATTTGGATTAGGATGCCAGCATCAGCCCGTTTGGCTTTATCTGTGGCACGTTTTCCTGGATCAAGAACGTTCAGATTGCAGAACGAAGAGTAAATCCAAAAGCGGGTTGGGTAAAGCTACAAAGCCGTACGAGCGCGTCTAAACATGCTAAACGCCGCTAGTGTGCCTACCAAAGCTGGAAGCGGCAGAAAGAAAACCAAGAGGACGCCGCATAGAAACTGTACGTTGAAACAACGCGATCCTCGCGGGGGATGGCCACATAGTGCTGATACTGCAATACAGACGATCAGCAAAAAATGTGGTGAGAGCAGCAACACGCCCATAGTCCGCTTGCCGGCACTCATCTTCCGCCAGGATCGACAGGCGGCATAGACCACCCCGCCGAACACCAGAACAATTAGACCAAACAGAAGCCAGATCGAGCGCATGCAGGCACTATACGAAGCCGTATTTGTTCCCGCAAGGGCAGTGACAGACCAAGGTTAAGAAACACCGATTTTACAAATAAATGACCTATCCCTGACAAACTGCAATACGCACCGCAATATAATCAAGCTACTCGCAGTCTTAGGAAATTTGCACCCGCGTAACTGGCGGGCATCCGCCTCGGTTCAAAACCTCCCGTCAAACCTTTAAGGAGACTCAGCAATGCAACGATGGTACTGTCGCAATCTAATCCTTTCCGCAGCGGTGCTCGGGCTCGCAATCGTTTCTGCATCCGCTCCAGCTTTCGCTCAATACAACATCACTGTGCTGGACTCGAACGTGACCGGCCACGGACACGTTGACCCTCTACTGGTGAACGGCTGGGGCCTGACGTACGCTCCGGGCGCACCCTTCTGGCTCAGTGACGAGGGAAGCGGTTGGTCTACCCTTTATGACGGGAGCGGAAATCCGCAAAACCTGCAGGTCGTCGTGCCTGGCGCCAACGGCGGACAAGGCTCACCGACGGGAATCGTCTACAACTCTACACGGAATTTCAAGATCGACACCTGGCCTTCCGAGTTCATGTTTTGCACTCTGGACGGCACGATTCAAGGCTGGTCAACCTTCTCGCCGGGCGCTTCTTTGATCGCAGTGACCAACTTCAGAGCCGTCTATACGGGACTTGCAATCAACGCTGCAAACACAATGATCTACGCCGCCGACACCGCCAACAACAAGATCGACATGTATAACGGAGCTTTCCAACTGGTGGGCTCGTTCACGGATACCACGCTGCCGCAAGGCGCTGTTCCATTTGGAATTCAGGACATCGGCGGCCAGCTTTATGTGACGTTCGCGGCTGCCAATGGCGGGCCAAATGGGGCGGTAGACATTTTTACCGAGCAAGGCACATTCGTGAAACGCCTGATTGCCGGAGCGCCTCTGAATCAGCCTTGGGGCGTGGCAATGGCGCCCAGCAACTTTGGCACGCTCAGCAATATGCTTCTGGTTTCGAACAACACCAACTCTGGAACCATCAATGGGTTCGATCCGTCGACCGGCAAGTTCATGGGAACGGTGACAGGCGCGAACGGCAAGGCGATCAAAATACCTCAGCTCTGGGGCATTCTGTTCGGTGGGGGAAGCGCATTGAACGGACAGACTAACCAACTGTTCTGGACGGCCGGCCCAAACAACGGTGTCGTCGGTGCGTTCGGCTACATTTCACCGAAATAAGCTCTGCCGGTGCCCCACACATTCGTGTTCCTCGCGCGCGATGTGTGGGCACTCGGCTGTAATCCATGTTCGGATAATTCTGAAATCAGGAGAGCGATATAATCCCACCGAGGAACCAAAACAGACTTGGATAGGTCACCCGCGCGTAGAATGCCGAGATGAAACCCATCCCTTTGCCGACGCAGCTGCGTCTGGTAGCGGCAGGTTACGTTGTCGTGCTTGCGACTGCCGCCCTCCTCGTCTATATGCGTCACCTGCTGTACGTCAATCACCCTGAAGATGTCGCGGCGGCGGGCGGGATGTACGCAGCCGGCGACTGGATGCTCGAGATCTTCATTGGCTGCATGTTGCTGGTTCCGACTTTTGTTCTGGCGCTGGTTGTCCGCAAATCCGAACCCCTTTACACCGGATACTCGAGGGTTCTCCTCGGCCTGAGTCTGACTGCACCGATTAGCCTGGGAATGCTCAGTATCCCGGCCGTCAGCCAGGGGACGATGCTCCTGGGCTGGATTTGCATGGATCGGCTGCTTTGTTCACCAATCGTGATTGTGGGACTGGTGGTCAGCCTTATGCTGGCGCGGTTTGACCAGGCGAAACGCTTGACTCTGTATGCGCTGCTGATCGAGGTCTTGACGTTGGTCCTCACCGCAGGGCTATTGCTATTCGCCGCGAAAGCCCACCGAGGCTAGGACAGGGCGTTGTGTGCGCAGCTCGCCGATTGTGATCCCCATCCGGGACGCGTTGCCTAAAACGGATGGTTGGCAAGTTTGAGCGTCACGTACGCCGTGGCCTTGGACACCAATCCAAAGACGAACGGGTCGTTATTACTAAGATTGTCACACCAACGACCGGGCTGATCGCAGCACCCTCCGTCATTACCCGGTACCTGGCCTTCATAGTTCCCCAGGAATCCGCCCCAAATGTCAACTTCCGGCTGCGACTTACAGCAATCCTGCATGGTCAGAACGCCGGTGTCCGGAATTCCGATCAAGGCAAAAGAATTCGAATCTGTGCCGCAGTTGCCGAACGGGGCGGACCCAGACACAACTCCGATGGAGTTAAAGTAATCCCTCCACATTTGAGTACCCAGCTTCGATTGGGGGACGACATTCGGCGGGAATTCGTTAACATTGCACGCGGTCGCGGGATCGGCAACATAAATGTCGAAGTTGGGAGTCGCGGTGACATCCGCGTCAAGATCGAAGGCGATGAGCTTCCGCTCGGCGGAAGTCAAGTGTTGCGTGTAATACGTGGAACCGAGCAATCCGATTTCTTCTCCACCAAACCAGATGTAGCGCAAGCGATTAGTCGTGGAAGTCTTTGCCAGCTTCAGGGCAATTTCCAGAATGGTTGTCGAGCCTGAGGCGTTGTCCAGCATGCCAGCACCGAAGATCGAATCCAGGTGCCCTTCAATAATGACGGTATGGTTGGGATCTCCGAAGGGTGACTCGGCAATCAGGTTGTAATCGGTGCCGGAGGTAGGCTGGGTGCGAATATCAATGTGTATCTGGGGTGCGTTGCCGGATGTGTATCGTCGCAGCAATTCCGAGCCTAGGCCGTAAGAGGCAACACCGACCACGGGGATACTCGCTTGGCGAGTGAGGCGAGCTGGGAAAATGGTAGAGTGATCGCCCAGATCCGCAAACTCGCCGAGTTGACCTTGCTCCGCGTCGGGCATGTTATAGATAACGACCGCAGAAGCACCCGCCGCTTGAGAATTAGCCACTTGCACATCAAAATTGCACGTTCCCCGTTCCAGCAAAGCAATGTTGCCCGGCATGAATCCACCAAAATCGTTCCGGAGACAACCATCGCCCGAGCCGCCGGCTGGTTGTATGGAGGCGGTGACTATGCCACCCCCGGAAAGTCTCGCAACTGCCCAGTCGCGCCTCAAAACATAACTCTCATCGGAGGTGCCAAACTGGGGTACACCAACAACTTCAGTAGCTGTGTATTGATAGGATTGAACGGTGACCTTATAACCAGCTTTCTGCACCAGGCCGGCCACGTACGCTACCGATGCTTTGTAACCTGAAGTTCCAGTATCGCGGTTGCCATGGCCGTCGGGTCCGGGATTCTGGTCTGCGATTTGCTGAAATTGGGCAAGGTGTTGCCAGAGCTCAGACGGTCGAATGCATTCCAGAAGCTTTTCCGGAGTGTCGTTTACTCGCGTCCGGCAAACTTGAACAGAGGGTGCCGCAGGGCGGCTGACTTTTTGCGCAATGCCACTGACCAGCCCGTCGCCTATCTGGGCTACAAGCAGCGGATGGATACCGCAAAGCATGACTGCGCAGGCAATCGAAAAACCGAGGCTCTTTACCGTTGCGTTGGGTCTTAACGTGACCATAGGAACTCCCCTTTCGAACCCTGTTAGCTTACACTAGGCAAGGCGCCCATGAGACTTGGGGACAGAAGCATGCAGTTCACGCGCCTGTCCCCCGATTTCCGTTCGGTGGATCCGGTCGCGAATGTTCACCACAATTACGCGAATCGATAGGTACCTGCTCTTCATCGTTGTGCTAGCCATTTCAGGTTCGATGATGGTTGGGTGCGAGTGGTTTCCTGAGTCGACCTTTGAACTCGCGAGTGAGTCGAGGCTGCAAAAATGGATTACGCTCCCACCAGGGCTTGCGCGCGCCGATGTTTCACTTACGATGAACTACTACATTAATCCATGGGGTAGAGATTCGACATTCATATTGCAAGACAAGAAAGGGCAACTCCGGACCAAGGTAATGGCAAGACAAGAGGCCTTGGGCCTGATTATCTGAGACATCCTCCGCCTGGATTTCCTCCTGGCTATCCATCCTCCACAGTAATCACTGTAAACGGCATAACTGACGTTATTGAACATAGAAAACCGGAGCCAATATTTTATGCAATGGATGACCCTGCGGTTTGGAAAGAACTGGGAGTAACGCAAAAGTAGAAGCAGAGACGAACGAACCGGTTCGCTCTCTACACGCGCGGCAACTGGGGAAGCGCATCAAAATGGGCGTCGCGGGCTAACAGAATGAGCGAGTGTTGCAGGACGAGGGCCGCGATCCACATATCGTTCGTCGGGATGGGAGTCCCTTGCTTTCGCAGTTGCCGGTAAACAGCGCCGTAATGATGCGTGGTCTGTTCGTCAGCAAAAAGCACACCAATGGCGGGTTTCAGGAGGAAGCGGCGCAGAACGGCTTCGTTGCGCGGTCCTTGACTGCCCACAGCAAACCCGGCCCGCAATTCACCCAGCACGATGAAGGGCAGCCAGACTTCCTCGGCGAGTTCGACGGTTTCGACAACCGCCACCTCACCCCGGCACAAGTCGGTATAGCGATTGGTGTCGAGCGCCACCTTCACCGCCACATCTCTTCATCGATCGTATCCTGCGCGGCCAATGCGCTATCGAAAGCGGCGTCTTTGCGCCAGGTGCCTGCGATGTCGCCGAGATCGCGCTGCCGGCTCTGCTCCCCGGCAACGCCAGCCCCCCGGGCTAGGGCTTCAATCGCTACTTCATTCAAGCTCTTGCCCCGCTCACGCGCAGCTCTGCGAAGAGCTTCGTCCAAGGCTCCCGGTACGTTGCGGATGGTATATTGCATGCACATATTGTAGGCAATGAAGGCCCAAAATGCAAGCATCGGCGGGGATCCTGCCAAAAGACTGGAGGAAAACGGGCATATGCCCAATTCAGACCCTTAGCGATCCACGGAACGCCCTCGCGGCATAGTAAGATTCCGCCCCGTTGTGATACACGAAAACCGTGTCGAAGCGGCGATCACAAAAAAGTGCGCCGCCGAGTTTTCTGATCTCAGCAGGCGTTTTCACCCAGCTCGACGTTTTCGTATCGAACTCTCCAAGGTTCTGCAGCTGCCGATATTGCTCCTCCGTTATGAGCTCAATGTCCATGGCGGCTGCCATGCTGATAGCGTCATCTTTCGGTTTATGTTCTTTTCTTGAGTCCAAAGCTTCGTGGTCGTAACAAAGACTTCTGCGGCCTTTAGGACTCTCCGCTGCACAGTCACAGAAAATGTATTCGCCCGTCTTTTTATCATGACCAACGACGTCCGGTTCACCGCCCGTTCTTTCCATTTCACTGAGCGACCACAGTTTTTCAGGGCTGGCTTCCAGTTTTGCTTGCACTTTGGCCCATTCAAGCCCTTTGTGGCGGTTCATGTTTTTCTCAAAACGTGTTTCCAAGACTCTGAGTAGTTCTTTACGTTGTTCCGGTGGCAATTCCTTCTTCGAACGCTTAGTCGCATCTTTCATGATGAGGTTCTCCTCTATTAAATCGGCGATGCTGCGTGGTCTATTCCGCAACCGCGCTCGCAGTGACTATGGCCGCCGCCATTGCGAGCTTGTGGTCATTGTTCCAGGGCGGCCCGATGGCCCTCCGCACTCGGGCAAAGTGAGCGTCGAAGTTCTCTACACGCAACACCTGGCTCGCCGCTCCAAACACTTTCTTCGCGTCGTACCAGTGGACGGGCCAACCTCGCGCCTCGGCGGCGCAGGCCAGAGCCTTGCGGTACATCACCCAGTCGGCATTGTTCTGCGCGCGGTAGTCCTTGATTCGTTCGGCAATCGTGGGTGGAAGCTGTGGGCACTTGCGAAGGGCGACGCCAAGGATATGCGGCACGGCTGTCGTGACGGCGTCCAAGGCAAGCACCGCGTGCCTCTCCGCCGACACGCGCACGCGCTCTACTAACTCTACGGCCTCGTCGAGCGGGAGCCCCTGGCCTTCGCTGTGGTGCGGAAGCTTCGGCAGACCCTCGCCCACGAGTTCCACCCGGCGGCGGTCGAGTAGCGTCCCACCACGCGCCACCGTCACCAGCACCGCCCAACCGCCATGATCCGATACCCCGATGATGCCACCGTTCTTCGACACGATGTTCCCTCACGCTTAAACATAGCTCCTGACCGGCGGGAGCCGCTTGATCGGCTCCGATACAACTCGAACAACAATCGGCCTCCTTCTTCCTCCCGCGCTTCATTGCTTCGGGGCGTCGGGCGTCCAGTCGGGAATCTCAACGCCGAACCGTTTCGCGTACTCCGCGTTCAGTCGCTGCCAGCCGTGGAACTTCATCGCCTCGGGACCGGCGATGCGGCCGATGGGGGCTCCGCTGAGAAGGTGATCCAGAACATCGAAACAAATGTGCCACCCGGCAGCACCCATTGCGATGAAGCGGTGACCGATGTTGGTCCACAGTGTCAGGCGCGTGCCACCACCGAAGGCTGCGAGTTCCCACCGCATATTGAAGTCACCCCAGTTGTATTCAAGCACCTCGGGAGCTTCGGCTCGCGTGACTTTTGTTTCGGTAACACGCAGCGTGGGCGCTGCCACCGTGGTGAGCTTCACCGTGGATCCAACCATGCCCAGGTTCCCATCAGCGTCGAAGGGAGCCCACTCGCGTAGATGCGCCGGGTCGGTCAGTGCCTTCCAGACTCTTTCCGGCGAGTGGCGCAGTTCCCGGACGAGAACGAGCGTCCACTTGTCTCCATCCTTTCGTACTTGCGCCCCGCTGGCCGGTCCCGGTGTGTACTGCTCGCGATCGAGCATCTTATTCTCCTTAGCATGTTCTCATTAGCGCGACCAGTGTGCCGGCTGGGTGAGCTGAATCAGGTTGCCGCAGGTATCGTTCAGCATCGCAATGGTCGAGCCGGTCACGTCGGTGGGCGCCATCGTGAACTCGGTGCCGCGGGCCTTGATCCGCTCGTAGTCGCCCTTCACGTCGTCGGTGAAGAACATGGCTGCGGGCTGGCTCTGCTGAAACATAGCCTGCTGATACGCTTTTGCCGCGGGGTTGTTATTTAGAGCCAGCTGTAACTCAGTTCCGTCCGGCTCCTCGGGCGAGGCTACGGTAAGCCAGCGAAATGGGCCCTGGCTGAAATCGGCCTTCTTGGCAAAGCCCAGTGCCTCCGTATAGAAGCGCAAGGCCTTGTCCTGGTTGTCCACGTATACGCTGGTTACTTTGATTTTCACTTCGTTTCTCCTTTCTCACGCTCGCGCGTTGGGTCGCGTCGTCTTCTTTTTAGTTAGTGTTGATGATCCATGCGGTCGTTGAATGCGGTCGTCTTTCATACGGTCGAGATGGCGTTCGAGAGCGTCTACGTGGGCGGACCAGAACCGGCGGAACTGAGCCAGCCAGGCATCTAGTTCCTGAAGTGGCTCCGGTGTCAGCCGGTAGAGACGGCGTTGTGCGTCCACCGTCGATTCAACGAAACCGGCGTCGCGCAGCACCCGCAGGTGCTTGGACACGGTGGGCTGCGGCATACGAAGTTGACGCTCGATCTCTCCCACCGACTGCTGCGACGAGACCAGGAGGCTCAAGATCGCCCGGCGGTTCGGCTCCGCAATGATTTCGAAGACAGATTCCATTCCCTTGATATACCCCATAGAGCATATACGTGTCAAGGCATATATAAACAGGACAGCGAGGCCCGCTTCATTCTCGGTGAATCGTGGAGTGAATTGTAGGTTACGGGCTAACTGCATATCCATCAATGCCAACGGATTCAAACTAAGCATGTATGACGATCGACCCTTGACCCTTCGTCCGCCCCAGGGGATAATTACGCGCCCTTGGAACGCCAGTCTCCAACGCATCCGAGACATCCATTGGGCTGACTCCATTATTTGTGGGGTGAAACCTGCATGAAGAATGTGCGCCTCTCCGTTATCGTGTCGACCGTGCTGACAATGGCTATATCTGCAAATGCCCAAACCTTTTCCGTGCTCTACAACTTCGGGACCAACAACGGCGACCCGCTGAATCCTCAATATGAAGGCGTGATTGCGCAGGGTCGAGATGCGAACTTGTACAGCACAACGCCCAACGGCGGAAACCAATCGGCGGGCGCCGTTTTCAAGATGACACCATCGGGGGAATTGACGGTGCTGTACAACTTTGATGGCACGGACAGCGGAGGGCCATATGGAGGCCTGACTTTGGGGACGGATGGAAATTTCTATGGCACAGCTAGCTTTGGAGGAACTTCTGGCTTCGGTACTGTTTTCAAGATCACACCGAGCGGAGGTCTCACCGTGCTCTACAGCTTTGGAGGCACGAGCGACGGAGCATCTCCCACGGCTCCGCCGATTCAAGGAATGGACGGCAATTTTTACGGAACGACCGTGTACGGGGGAGCAGGATTTTATGGGACGGTTTACAAGATCACGCCCGGCGGTAAGTTCACGAGTCTCCACCAATTCAATTTGTCGGATGGGTATCGCCCCGAAGCTCCCTTGTTAGTTGGACCCGATGGCAATCTTTATGGAACCACGGAATCAGGTGGTTCCAACAACTACGGAACTATATTCAAGATCACGTCGACGGGCAGCTTCAAGGTACTGTACAACTTTGATTCGATTCATGGCGCAAACCCTGTGGGCGGTCTTGTACAAGCGAGTGATAGGAACTTTTATGGGACAACCATGCTTGGGGGAGCCTCCAACGCAGGAGTTGTTTTCAAGATAACGCCGACAGGGGTCCCCACGCTGCTCTATAGCTTCAATGGCACGACTGACGGGGGTACACCGCTGGCCAGCTTAGTTGAGGCGACGGATGGCAACTTTTACGGCGCTAATTACTCGGATTACGGGACTCTGTTTGAGATAACCCCCGAAGGAACATTCTCAGTCCTCTACACGTTCGATGTTTCCACTGGCGCAAATCCCGAAGTCACTCCTATGGAACACACAAATGGGGAGATATTTGGAGACTCGTCTGGTGGGGGCTTGAGCTTTGGAGGCACCTTCTACGGTCTCACTTTGGGTCTCGGACCGTCTGTGACTTTGAATCCCGCTTTCGGTCGGTTTCAACAGACAATCGGCATCCTTGGACAAGGTTTCACTGGTACCACTGGCGTTTCTTTCAACGGAGCGGCGGCCAGCTTCAATGTGGTTTCCGATACGTTCTTGACGGCTTCTGTTCCATTGCGCGCCACCACCGGCCCAGTGACCGTGGTGACCCCTAGTGGAACACTGACCAGCAACCACTCATTCCAGACATTAGAGGTCGCAATTTCACCCCAGAGCCCTTGAAGTGAAGGAGTCCACGACCAAGAGCACAAGAAAGGAAAGCGCAGGTTAGTACTGATGCACTTTGGAACGCTGAAGCACGGGACAGAATTAACCGCTTTTTCCACTTCACACCCTCTTCTGTTCCAGTGCCTCAGTCGTCCTAGAGCACTCTTGACATCAATCCGCTTCAATCCCGCCACATTTTTCGAGGGGGGAAACTGAGCCGTCCCACGGTTGGCGCTCCGCGTGAAGAACCTTTACGCAATAGTGACGTGCCAGGGCGGAAACTGGTGAAATCCCAAGCCCGTGACCAGAACTTGAGGAGACCATTCTTTCTCCGCAAGTGTTTGAGAAGAATGGCGGGGACGACGGGACTCGAACCCGCGGCCTCTGCCGTGACAGGGCAGCGTTCTAACCAACTGAACTACGTCCCCGGTTTTGCGACCGGAATGCCAATCTGGTGGGTAGTGCAGGACTCGAACCTGCGACCTCCTGCTTGTAAGGCAGGCGCTCTAACCAACTGAGCTAACCACCCCTCGCTCCCGACCACCCGCGCCATGGGAGCCTTGCGATGAATCATGATGATGAATCATGATGAGGGGCGCTTCTTATGAACCATTTGCAGTATACGTGAGCATCGAGAAGCGGGCAAACTCGAAACCAGCATGCAACCGCCAGCACTCAGCATTTACTCAACAGCATCCTTTTGAGCCCGCAGCACACCATGTTTGGCTGACTGCTCATTGCTGATTGCTGACGGCTTCTTCTATCCTGTCGCGTGCGGCGTTTGATCGTCAATGCGGATGATTTCGGCCTCACCGCCGGAGTGAATCGTGGAATCGTCGAGGCCCATGCCGCCGGCATCGTGACTTCCACCACCCTTATGGCCAACTCCGCGGCGTTCAGCGATGCCGCTGACCTCGCGCGATCGAACCCAAAGCTTTCCGTGGGCTGCCATGTGGTTTTGGTGGATGGCTCACCTCTGCTCGACGCAAGCAAGGTTCCAACCCTGATGGATCCCGGCAATCGCAATCATTTCCGGCAAAATATCAGCGGCTTTGCCGTGCGCGCGCTGAGTGGACGCCTCGACGCGGATGAAATCCAGGCCGAAGCCACGACCCAGATTCGCAAACTACAATCCGCAGGCATTCAGGTCACGCACATCGACACTCACAAACACACCCACATGTTTCCCCAGGTGCTGCGTTCGTTGTTGCAGGCCGCGAAAGCCTGCGGGGTGCGCGCGATTCGTAACCCATTTGGACGGATGGCGTTTTCCTGGATCGCAGCTCATCCCCTACTATGGCAGCGCTACGGTCAGGTTAAGCTGCTAAATCTTCTAGAGCGGAAGTTTCGCCGCGCCGTGGCCGAGGCTGGAATGATCACCACCGATGGCAGCGTCGGCGTCGTTGCCACCGGCGCGCTCGATGAGCGGCTGATTCATTTCATCCTGGAAACTCTTCCCGAGGGGACGTGGGAGTTCGTGACCCATCCTGGCTACAACGATGCAGACTTGGCGGGCATTCGCACTCGTCTGCGGGAATCTCGGGATGTTGAAAGGCAGATACTATCCAGTCCCGAGACACGGAAACTCCTCCACCGCGAGGGGGTTCAGCTCATTTCATATCGTGATCTGGCTCGCTCCTGACACTAGTTCAGCACATGAAACGGAACGTTGCTGGTCAGCGTCCCGCCCGGTGTAGTTACGGTGACGTAGCCGCTCGTCGCCCCCGTCGGGATAGTCGCGGTTATGAAAGTATCGGACTCAACTGTGAAGGTCGCTGGAGTTCCGTTAATCGTGACATTTGTTGTCCCAGTGAATCCCTGACCCAGAATGCCACCGGTTTGGCCGATTTTGCCAGCTGGCGTAACGAAGCTTACGAATGGCGCAAGGCCCATGTCCATGCTGAAAAGCGTGCCGCACGTGACGTTAGCGCAGTCAGGACTCACAATTCCACCGGACTGCGTTGTCCCATATAAGCTGCCGTTCGTCGCCTGGAAAAGTCCGCCGTACGGGTAGGCCCCGTCACCAACGGTGGTGAAGTTGTAGAGAACCGTCAGCACTCCTGTTGGGGTGACCTGAAAAACTGTCCCGCAGCCCAAAGGGTAGTATTCCGCGCACGATCCGCTTCCTCCGAATTCTGTTACCCCGTAGAAATTCCCGTCTGTTGCTCCTATCAGGCCCGATATAGGTACGGCACCATCGCTCCCACTGAAGCTGTAAAGCGTTGTAAGGGCGCCGGTAGAATCGAATTTGAAAACCGTGCCGCATCCGAACGAGCAGTTGGCATTGACATTTCCGCCGCCGGCAGTCGTTCCATAGAAACTCCCGTTCGGGTCCTGTGCTAATGTTCCCACTGGAGCGTAACCGTCAACGAAATTGAACCTGTACAGCGTCTTTTCCACACCTTCTCTAGTGACACTGAAGATCGTACCGCAGGCTGAAATGCAGTCGGGATTCTTCCGGCCACCGTGGCTCGTCGTGCCGTAGAATCTTCCGTCACTGGCCTCAATCAGTCTGCCAGAAGGGACCGCGCCGTCAGTACCGTGGAAGCTGTGAAGCGTGGTCAGCGCTCCTCCCAAGGTGATCTTGAAGACCGTGCCATAGCCACAGTCGGCAAAGCAGCTTGGGGTTGTGCCATATAGGTTCCCGTCGCTGCCCAGGATCAACCCCTGGATAGGTTCTTGCCCCGCGTCAGTTTCCCCGAAAGCATACAACGTTCGCACTCCGCCCTCGGGATCAACTCCGAAGACGGTGCCAAAACTCTGCGGGCCACCGCCCTGCGTGACGCCATAGAAGTGCCCATTGGCGGCGAGGGCCAGGCTCCCATAAGGGTCCCACCCGTCCTGGCCGTCAAAAACATGGACACTGGTCAGTTCCAGCGGAGCAGCCCTAAAAACGGTACCGCCTCCGGCTCCGCCGTAGAAGCCAACCCCGTGAAGATCCCCGTCTGTGCCCTGAGTGAGGGACCCATCGGGCGCGCCCCCGTTAGATCCGTTGAACTTGGCCAATGGGGTGAATGTCTGCGCGTGCGCAGCCACCGCCGTGGCAGCACCAAGAATAACAATCACTTGAGCCTTTTTCCATTTCGTTAGTGACTTCATCGAGACTTCCTCCGTGCAGAATTCAAGAATCGCGGCCCACTCACGCGGAAAACGGGGACAAAACCACAGCTAACGGTGGCGAAACCATAAAGCAGCCCACGAAAACCGTCAAGAGACCTTCGACCCCAGTATCCAAGCCACGACCTGACCATGAAATCTTGGCCCTTCAGGGGGCTTCCGCCCCACCCGTACACGGCCTACAGGTATCCGACGGCCCTTACGTTGGTAACCTGCGGAGGTCACGGCGCGCAGTTATGATAAGCAAGACTTTCACAATGCCCACAGGTAGCGGAGTCCATGGATAAAAGACCGGAGAGCCGGATCGAAGCTCAAATCCTTGTCCGAGTTTGGGGCATGGATGCGGACGGCCGTCCCTTCTTTCAGAACGCCAACGCCAACAAGATATCGAGCGAAGGCGCGCAAATCTCGGGCATCGCTCATCCTCTGAAAGCCGGGGACATCATCGGCATTCAGCACGGTGACAAGAAGGCGCGCTTCAAGGTTATCTGGGTCATTGACGCCGGGGTAGCGCGAAAGATCGAAGCCGGCGTGCAAATGCTTCCCAACCAGCGCAGCCCCTGGCAGGATCTGGCAGCGTGGGAAAAGAAGGAAGTCGTCACCGGAGAGAACAAGCGCCGTTTCGTGCGGCACAAGGTCCTGTTTCCCATCGAGATCAGTTTCGATGACGGCCGCCGGTCGCAGATGAACACCAACGCTACTGACATTGGGGGCCGGGGCTGTTATGTTGAGAGCCTGATCCCGCTTCAGCTGGGCACCAAAGTCAACATCAAGTTCTGGATGGATGAAGAGAAGGTTCAAACCAGTGGCATCGTCCGAGCCAGCGACCCAGGAGTCGGAATGGGTATCGAGTTTACCGCTCTCGACAATACCGTGCAGGAACGGTTGCAGGTACACCTCGATAAGCTCGACGACGGATTGGGCAACCGCGACGCTGCCAAAGGCGCTTCCAGCTCCGAAGGTTAGCCTTCCGTTTCCCTCTAAAATACCGCAAAATCTGAATCCCACGGCACCGGTCGCCATCGAATCACAGAGCCACGCCGGCTGGCGTGCAAAAGGACCGGCATGAAGATCGGGATTACCTGTTATCCCACTTACGGCGGCAGTGGAGTAGTGGCCACCGAACTCGGTCTGGAACTGGCCCACCGTGGTCACGAAATTCACTTCATTTCATACGCCCAGCCTATCCGGCTGACCGAACTGCATCCCAACATCCACTATCACGAAGTGGACGTCTCCCGTTATCCGCTCTTCGACTTCCCGCCTTATGACCTGGCGCTGGCCACGCGCATGGCGGAAGTTTCTGAACTCTACGCTCTCGACCTTCTGCATGTGCACTACGCCATCCCGCACTCGGTGAGCGCGCTGCTGGCCCGGCAGATGCTGGCCGCAAAACCGCGCGGACAGCGCCTCCCATTTGTCACCACATTGCACGGCACCGATATCACACTGGTGGGACTCGACCGCTCCTATCTGCCAATTACCCGTTTCTCCATCGAAGAGAGCAACGGAGTAACTGCGATCTCGAACTATCTTCGTGAGCGCACTCTGCGCGAGTTTGACGTAAAGAATCACATCGAAGTGATCTATAACTTCGTAAATTGCGACCTCTACTGTCGCGACGCGGGAGCAGCGGATCGGCGCCTGGAATATGCGCCGCACGGAGAACGCGTCCTGGTGCATCTATCGAATTTTCGTCCGGTCAAACGGGTAACGGACGTAGTTGAGATCTTCGACCGCGTGCGCAAGAAAATGCCGGCCAAACTCCTGATGATCGGCGACGGCCCCGACCGCTCGCGCGCGGAATGGCTGGCGGTCCAGAAGGGCATTCACGACGACGTTCTGTTTCTGGGCAAACAGGACCAGATCAGCGAAAAACTGGCGGTCGCCGACGTCATCCTCATGCCCAGCGAACTCGAATCCTTCGGTCTGGCGGCGCTCGAAGCCATGGCTTGCAAAGTTGTGCCTATAGCCACTCGCGGAGGAGGTGTTCCCGAACTCATCGAACACGGGGTCAGTGGTTATTTGGCCGAGGTCGGCGACGTCGACACCATGGCCAGTTACGCGATCGAGCTACTGAATGACGACAGCCGTCTGCAAACCATGGCCAAGGCCAGCCGGGCGATGGCGCAGTCCAAGTTTTGCTCCTCCAAAATCGTCCCGCAATATGAGGAGTTTTACCGGCGCACTCTGGAGCGCTCTTCCTGAAGCGCCGCCGGGATGGAGCCTTCGCTTTGTAACACCGGCAGCCGCAATCGAATGAGTGTTCCCTTCCCTTCATTGCTGTCAATGGTCATGCGCGCAATATCGCCGTAGAGCACTTTCAAGCGCTCCGCCACGTTCGCCATGCCGATGCCGGTCCCGCCCAGCCCGGTAGGCTTTTCCAGCAGCTGCGCCGCTCCCATTCCTATGCCGTCATCTTCAACTTCGATAATCAACTTCGAATCCACAAGCCGGCTGCGCAGAAAAATGCTGCCGCCTTCAATCTTGGGTGAAAGCCCGTGTTTGATGGAATTCTCCACCAGCGGCTGCAACAACATGCTCGGCACCATCGCGTCGAGCGATGCCGGATCCAGTTCCTTCACCACCTGCAGCTTGTCGCGCCCGAAGCGGACCACTTCAATGTCGAGATAGTTATCGATAAACTCCAGTTCCTCGCGCAAGGGCACGAAAGCATCGCCACTGCCCAACAGCCGCCGCAGAATCGTCGCCAGCTTGATGATGAGCTCCCGCGCAGTATCGGGGTCGAACCGCACCAGCGACGAAACCGAATTCAGAGTATTAAACAGGAAGTGCGGATTGATCTGGTTTTGCAGCGCTTCCATGCGGGAGCGCAGCAGCAACCGCTCTTGTTCTTCGAGTTTGATCTGTATGCGCACACTGTTCCATATCTTCAGTTCGATCCCAATCACCATGATCGACGCCGCGTAGATAAGGGACTCCACCCAATATTCCGGACTCTCCAGGGTGAAGGTAGCGCGGGGAGAAAAATGTGACATCTCTGTCTGCATAAACCTCAGCCCCACGATGGTCACAAAGAACATGACCTGCCAATCGAACCGGCGGGGAGCGGGAAGATTGCGGCGAATCATGCGGTAAATGCTGAGATCAATGAAGGGGGAAAACGACCAGATGTCTTCGCGGTCGGGCGCCGCGTCCCGCAGTTGCCCAGACACCAGGCCGCAAATGATGGCAAACGGCAGAGTCGCCCATTCGCCATAAAGCAATGCGGGCAGAGCGACCAATGTCCCGCCCAATACACCGCAGAGGCGACCGCCAATCACTCCCAGCACAATCGCGGTCTCAAATGATAGATCTCCCGCCAGAAAACTGTGCGCAATCAGCCGGAAGTAGACGCCGATCGCCAGCGGCCCCGCCACCCACAGAACGAGATAGATTTTTTGCTTAAGCGAGCGGTCTTCCTGGAATAGTAGTCTCTTGAACTCGACGGAACGAACCAGAATGCTGGCCACCGCGGCAGCGACGCCGAGCTTGATCAGCAAGTTAATGAGGATGAGGCGCTGTTCCATGGGGACTGAAGGAAATGTAGCACGAGGCAGGCCGTTTCAGGCTCTTCTCCGCGAACTTTGCGATGGTTCTTTGCGCCCTTCGCGGTCGTTCTTTGCGTCCTTTGCGGTTACGGCTCCTGGTTTTCCATCCGCATCGCGACTTCGCTGAGCTCTGCCTCCATTCCCGCGATTTGCGCAAGCCCGCCCTGGGCCATATCCTTGCTGCCGCCACCGCGCCCGCCCAGCTTTGCAAGAACATCTTTCAAGAGCGCCCCCATGTCAAACGGTTGTCCCGGGGATTGTGCAAACACCAACGCCGGCGACTCACCTCCGGCACCCAGCAAGGCCACAACTTTCATACTCTGCCGAGTGAGCTTTTGCGCCAGAAGCTTGATAAATGCCATATCGCGCTCCGGAAACACCCGCACCACCAGCTTGCGCCCGCTGTTGTCAGGGGTTTCGGCCACTATCCGGCTGGCATAGAGATCGGCGATCTCTGCCAAAACGTGCTCGGCCGATTTCTTAAGCGCTCGTGACTCCGCTTGAGATTTTCGAACCTGCTCCGGCACATCCCACACGTGGGTGGAAAGCAGGCCCGCAGACTCAGCCAAAGTGGTGTAATCCCGACGCGCCGTGCCCACGGCGCGTTTGCCGCAGACGAATTCCACTCGCCAGCCTTGCCGCACCTTCTCGATTTTTCGCAGCAAAATGCACCCAATCTGCCCCGTGGCCGTGACATGGGTGCCGCCGCAAGCCGTCAGATCGAACTCATCGATATCGATCAGCCGCAGCTGATCTCGTTCCGTCGGCGGCAGCTTGCGCAGTCCAAGGTTTTTCGCCTCTTCGCTCGTGACGAAGCGAATGCGTACCTCGCGGTTTTCAGTCACGATCTGGTTCGCCAGCTCCTCGGCCATTTCAGCTTGCTTCGCCGTCAGGCCCTTCGTATCCAGATCAATGGAGCACGACTCCGCCCCCATATGAAACGAAACCGTAGGCATGTCGAGCGCTCTCACGAACGCTGCCGATAGAACGTGTTGTCCGGAGTGCTGCTGCATGTGGTCCCGCCGCCGCTCCACGTCTATCAGCCCATGAATGCTGCTGCCCTTCTGAATTGGTGATGAAGTCTCGATAAAGTGTAGGATGTTCCCGTCTTCTTGCTCCAATACTTCGGCGACCCGCAACTTGGTCGCTTCTATTTGCCCGGCGGGAACAATCCACCCCGTGTCAAACACCTGCCCGCCGCTGGTGGGATAAAATGCAGTTCGATCTAGAATTACTGCGGAACGCGAGTCCACAGTCGCAATCTCCCGCACTTCCGCGTCGAACTCATACAAAAAGGAATCGTGATAATAAAGATGTTCAGTCATGTCTGAGTGCTGAATGATGCTGAGTGTCTAATACGGCCCAATGATCCCACCAATCTGCCGCGCAGCCGGAGGAGGCTCCTGGCGTTTCCTCTGCCCCTCGATCACATCCAGATACTTCAGTCCCGATCCGGTATTGAACAGCGCCACCGTATCCTCGGTGCCGAAGAATCCGGTCGCATGCAGTTTGCGATACGCCGCCAGCGCCGCCGCCCCTTCCGGAGCCGCAAAAATCCCCTCCACCCGCGCCCAATGGCGCAACGCATCCATGATTTCGTCATCACTCACGGTCAGCGCCAGGCCGCCGCTCTTCTTCAATATGTCGAGAATCAAATAATCACCGTAGGCTTTCGGGACCCGCAGTCCCGCCGCCAACGTCGATGCATTCGGCCAGAAGTCCGCACTCGGCTTGTCATCGTCCCACGCCTTCACAATCGGCGCGCATCCCGCCGCCTGCACCGCAATCATCTGCGGCCGTTCCGCGCCAATCCATCCCAACTGCTCCATCTCCTCAAACGCCTTCCACATTCCGATCAGCCCGACTCCCCCGCCCGTCGGATAAATAATGCCCTGCGGCATCCGCCAGCCCAACTGTTCCGCCACTTCGTAGCCCATGGTCTTCTTGCCCTCAAGGCGGAACGGCTCTTTCAGCGTCGAAACATCGAACCAGCCTTCCTTTTCTTTTTGCTCCGCCACCATGCGGGCGCAGTCGCTGATCAGCCCAGCAACCAATGTGACGTGCGCTCCATAGCTCTCGCACTCCACCCGATTCGCCAGCGGCACATCCTTGGGCATAAAAAGATGCGCTTCGATCCCCGCTGCGGCGGCATAGGCCGCCAGCGCGCTGGCCGCATTCCCAGCCGAGGGTGCTGCGAGCTTCTTCAGACCATAAGCCTTCGCCATGGTGACCGCTGCGGACATGCCGCGGGCCTTGAACGATCCGGTGGGATTCAGCCCCTCGTCTTTTATATAAATCGATGGAAACTCGCGGCTGGGCAACATGGGAGTGAAGCCTTCGCCCAGAGAAACCGGCTCTGCCTCGGGCAACACTTCGGCGTAACGCCACATGTTGGGTGTGCGCCCTGCCAGCGAAGCCGCCGGAAACGTCTTCTTCAAAGCGGCAAGATCGTAGCGGACGTACAACACTCCACCGTCCTTCGGACACACGGTTTGCGGACGATCGGCGTTCAAGTGCTCGCCGCACTTGGTACATTCAAGGTAGGTAATGCGGGCCACAGGCGAGTTTATCATCTGGTGCTGAAGGAACCACGAGATGCGGACGCCGTGGTTTGCACAACGGACGAAGCCTAGTAGGTCAGCTGCGACCAGTTATGCATTCGACCTTCGTCACACCATCGAAATTACTTACTGACCGGAAATCGTTCATCCAACTCCAGGTTGAGTTCCAGCACATTCACCCGAGCCTCACCCAGAAACCCCAACTGCCTGCCTTCGGTGTGCTTTAGCACCAGTGCTCGCAGATCGTCGATTCTGATTCCCCTCTCTCTGGCGACTCTCTCAATCTGAAACCCCGCTGCCGCCGGTGAAATATGCGGGTCGAGTCCGGAGCCCGACATAGTCACCAGATCGACCGGCACTGGCCGTGCCACACCGCCGTCCTCGGTCGCAACTGAGGCTTTTACGCGATCGATCAGATTCTTGTTCGTCGGACCCAGGTTCGACGCCGACGAATTCGCAGCATCGTATCCGTTCCCCGCGCCCGAAGGCCGCGAATGAAAATAAGCCGGCCCGGTAAACGCCTGGCCAATGATTCGTGAGCCGATGACCTTCCCATTCTGCGCGATCAATTGGCCGTTGGCCTTATCTCGGAAGAACACCTGCGCCAGGCCAGTGACGACGAGTGGGTAGACGATACCAAGCAGGACCGTGGTCGCAATCGTCATCCATACCGAAATCAGCAAATTCTTTTTCATGACAGTCTCACGCCATTCCCACCCTGGTAATCAGCATGTCAATCAGCTTGATCCCGACAAACGGCACCAGAATGCCGCCCACCCCGTAAATCCACAGATTGCGTCGCAGCAGCGCGGCCGCGCCCATAGGACGATACTTGACCCCACGCAGCGCGAGCGGAATCAGCGCAATAATGATCAGCGCATTGAAAATCACCGCCGACAACACTGCCGATTGCGGCGTCTTAAGCTGCATGATGTTCAACGCATTCAACACCGGAAACGTTCCCGCAAACATCGCCGGAATAATGGCGAAATACTTGGCGACGTCATTCGCAATCGAGAATGTCGTCAGTGCCCCGCGCGTCATCAGCAACTGCTTCCCGATTTCCACGATTTCAATCAGCTTCGTGGGATTGGAATCAAGATCCACCATGTTTCCCGCTTCCTTCGCCGCCTGCGTGCCTGTATTCATGGCGACACCGACGTCGGCCTGAGCCAGGGCGGGTGCATCGTTGGTGCCATCTCCGGTCATCGCCACCAGCTTGCCCTGTTTCTGCTCATTGCGAATCAGGTCCATCTTGTCTTTCGGCGCCGCCTCGGCAAGAAAGTCATCCACGCCGGCTTCGCGCGCGATGGCCGCGGCAGTCAAGGGGTTGTCGCCGGTAATCATCACCGTCTTGATTCCCATGGCCCGCAGCTGGTCAAAGCGTTCCTTCATTCCGCCCTTCACAATATCTTTGAGATGAATCACTCCCAGCACGCGGACGTTCTCCGCAACCACCAGCGGCGTCCCTCCCGAGCGCGCAATGGTCTCGACCGCGGCATTGACCTCCTTGGGCAAGCTGGTTCCGTGCTGCGCGAGGTATTTCGTAATGGCATCGACCGATCCCTTGCGAATCTCACGGCCATCCAGATTCACGCCCGACATACGCGTCTGTGCGGTAAAAGGAATGAACGTAGCTTCCTGCGACGCCAGTTCCCTGCCCCGCAATCCGTAGCGCTCTTTGGCCAGGACCACGATCGAGCGCCCTTCGGGAGTCTCATCTGCCAACGATGAAAGCTGCGCCGCATCCGCCATCTGCGCCTCGGTGATCCCCGGAGCCGAAACGAATTCCGCAGCTTGACGGTTGCCGAGCGTGATGGTCCCAGTCTTGTCGAGCAGCAAGGTGTTGACGTCGCCCGCCGCTTCAACTGCCCGGCCCGACATCGCCAGCACGTTGTGTTGCACCAGTCGATCCATGCCGGCGATGCCGATCGCCGAGAGTAGTCCGCCAATGGTCGTCGGAATCAGGCAAACCAACAGCGAGACGAGCACAAAGACGGTCTGAGGGGAACCTGAGTAAATTGCGAAAGGTTGCAGCGTGACCACGGCCAGCAGGAAAATAATCGTTAAGCCAGCCAGCAAGATGTTCAGAGCGATCTCATTGGGCGTCTTTTGCCGCTCGGCGCCCTCCACCAGCGCAATCATGCGATCCATAAACGTCTCGCCCGCATTGCACGTGATCCTGATCTTCAGCCAGTCTGACAATATGCGCGTGCCGCCCGTCACGGCCGAGCGATCTCCGCCGGCTTCGCGAATAACCGGCGCCGATTCACCCGTGATGGCAGACTCATCCACCGACGCCACGCCTTCGAGAATCTCTCCATCGCTCGGTATAAATTCTCCCGCCACTACCTTGACTATGTCGCCGGCACACAACTTGGAGCTCGGAACTTGCTCGACTCGGCCATCGGGCAGCAAACGCTTGGCGATCGTTTCGGCACGAGTCTTGCGCAGCGCGTCGGCTTGCGCTTTCCCCCGGCCCTCGGCCATGGCTTCCGCGAAATTGGCGAACAGAACCGTGAACCACAGCCACAGCGTGATTTGCAGATTGAATCCGAACGCAACCGAATGCCGCCCTTCACGCAACAACAGAAGAGCGGTAGCCACGCTGCCCACTTCCACCACAAACATGACCGGGTTCTTCATCATGTTGCGCGGATTCAGTTTTAGGATGGAATCGAGCGTTGCCCGCCCGACAATCTTCAGGTCCCAGATTGACTTCGTTTTGGAATGTTTCTCTGCCATATCAGCTCAAAAAGTCTTGCCTGCGCTCATCATTAAGTGTTCCAGGATCGGCCCCAGGCTCAGTGCCGGGAAAAAGGTGAGCGCACCGACGATCAGAATCACGCCCACCAACAGCACGCTGAACAACGGTGTGGTCACGGGAAATGTTCCCAGCGACGGTGGAACATATTTCTTCTTTGCCAGGTTCCCGGCAATCGCCAGCATGGGCAGAATCATGAAGAACCGCCCCACCAGCATGGTGACGCCACCCGAGGTGTTGTACCAAGGTGTATTCCCGTTCAGCCCACCGAAGGCCGAACCGTTGTTGCCCGCTTGCGATACAAACGCGTAAAGGATCTGCGTGAATCCGTGCGGCCCGGGATTGGTTATGCTCGAAGTGCCAAAGCCTTCTACCGACGAAATCGCAGTGAACGTGAGGATCACAAGTGGAAACACCAGCGTCACCAGCATCGCCATCTTCACGTCGTAGGCTTCAATCTTCTTGCCCAGGTACTCCGGCGTGCGGCCCACCATGAGTCCAGCGATGAATACCGCCAGCACTACGTAAATCAAAACACCGTAGAGTCCGGCGCCCACGCCCCCGAACACCACTTCGCTGAGCATGATGTTCACCAGCGGCACCATGCCGCCCAGCGGCGTGAAAGAATCGTGAAATCCGTTCACAGCTCCGCAACTCGCATCAGTGGTCACCGTGGCGAACAATGCGGAATTGGCAATCCCGAAGCGGACCTCCTTGCCCTCCATGTTTCCGCCGGGCTGTGTGGCGGATACGCGTTGATCAACTCCCGCCAGCAGGGGATTGCCCTTCGCCTCGGCCCAGTAGGCGGCTGTCACTCCACAGAAGAATAGGGCCGCCATCGCCGCCCACACCGCCCATCCGTGACGCGCCGAGCCCGTCATCCGGCCCAAGGTATATGTCAGGCCCGCAGGAATGGCAAAGATGAAAAGCATTTCCAGATAGTTGCTGAACGGCGTGGGATTCTCGAAAGGATGCGCGCTGTTGGCATTGAAAAAGCCCCCACCATTCGTTCCCAACTCTTTAATCGCTTCCTGTGATGCGACTGGTCCCTGTGCAATGGTCTGGCCGGTAAGCGTGTCCATGACTGGCTTGCCATCCGCGCTCACCATTGGTTTTCCATCGGCTCCGGTTTTCTGGACTTGCTGCGGCTCAACCAGCTTCGCCGTGTCGTAGGGTCTGAAGTTCTGCACTACCCCTTGCGAGACCAGCAACAGCGCGCCCACCACGCACATCGGCAGCAACACCCAGAGCGTGGCCCGCGTCATGTCGACCCAGAAGTTGCCAATGGTTTCTTTTTCCCGCCGCGCAATGCCACGAATGAATGCAATCGCCAGGGCAATCCCGACCGCCGCGGACGTGAAGTTGTGATAGGCCAGCCCCGCCATCTGAGTCAGGTAACTCATGGCGGCTTCGCCAGAGTAGTTCTGCCAGTTGGTGTTGGTGGTGAAAGAAGCGGCGGTATTGAACGCCAGCCCAGGAGCAACCGCAGCGAACTTTTGCGGGTTCCACGGCAGCAGCTGTTGCAAACGCAGAATCCCGTACAGTAGCAACATGGAAACCGCGCTGAACAGCAGCATGCAGAAGGCATACTCCGTCCACGCCATATCGTGGGTCTCGTCCACTCCGGTTACGCGATACAGCGATCGCTCCAGCGGCCGGAGCAGCGGATCCAGAAATGTTCGTTCACGATTGAACACCCTCGCCATGAACACGCCCAGCGGCTTGGTCACCGCGAGGATCAGCGCGAGAAAGAACAATATTTGGAACCAGCCGTTTGCCGTCACTAGAATTTCTCCGGCCGCAACAGTGCGTAAAGCAGATAAACCATCAGCCCTGCGCTCACCAGCAACATGATGACCGACTCAGCACTCACAGCACTTCTCCTCAACGAATGCGATCGCAAAACCGCACGTAACCGATCGCGAGCACAAAAAACGCGATCGTGACTGCAATCCAAAGCACATCCTGCATGAGTCAATCTCCCGAAACTGCAGCGACCGTGTAACGCCGGCATCTTGCCGGCTGTCTCGAGGGCCTCAGAACTTAACTAATATCGACAAATCCAGCCGGTTCTCATCCTTCACCAGGTCCGGAGTGAAGCCCGACACCAGCGAACCGGGAGCGCCAGTGTTGCCTTGCGGAGGCGTGATGCCACCTTTGCCCGAGAAATACGGCACGTTCGCGGCCCGGTGATCGAATTCCCAGCGGAAAGTTAAATACTGGCTGGGCATGTAGTCGAAGGTTTCAGACAGATCCCAGGCCTTATACGGATCGCCAGGATTCTCCGTGAAGTAGGGCGTTCCAGAAGCCGCGGTCGCACCATTGATGGGTGGCAGCAGCACCAGGTAGCGGCCAGGATTGTTGATCTTGCCCCCGCCAACTGTGAAACCATAACGGTCTCGGTGGAACCAGAAGCGGTTGTACAGCATGAAGCCCAGGAAGTCCTGCTTTGGTCCTTTGGCGGAATTTCCAGCGCAGCTCACGCCGCCGCCGTGTTCGCATCCCATGTCTCCCGTCAAAGAGAATGCGGCTTTGCTCAAGAAGTTCTCCGGGTGTTCGTAATACTTCACTTCGACACTGTCGTCCGTGTGATAGCGCACACGTCCCGGCGTGTTCAGCGCATCTTCACCGAGGGCGTATTGATTTCCCACTACCGAAAGCCAGCCAGTTGGACGCCACAAAATCTGCCCACCCACGCCCAACCTGCCATTGAACCTCCCGTACGACTGCCATCCATTGATGATCCAGGGCTCAATCTTGAGGTGGGCAGTGGGAAAAATCTGTACCCGCAATCCATTGAAAAACCATGGTGTGTTCGAGGAAACGTAGGATGGCTGATATGCCCAGTTGTCGAAGTTGTAGTAACTGAAAAGCCCGATGTACGACATGAAGATTCCGGCATCAATGTTGATCCCGTGCAAGGCGTCGATGTGATACCCACCGTACGCTTCTGAAACGTAGCGATAGGCGTTGGCAAGGTCCCATTGGCCGCGCGCCGGGCTCGCGTCGTTACGTGGCGTGGTCGTTGAGTACATGCCAAACTGTGTCATCAGCCGCCCGCGAACGTTCTCATAGTGGAAGTCGCCCCCGACGCCGAGTTGCGTCACCTGAATTTCATTCGACCGGAATACTTCGCTCGATCCACCGATGGTGTCGTCCTTCGGATGGTTCAAGTCGTAGATGTAGTCGACGTCCGCGCGGAATTCCGGCGTAAAGAATTTCGAATCGAAAGCCGGCGTCTTGGTACGGGCATTGCCATTCAGCCAGGTCCAGTCGGCAAAAGCGAAGGGCTCCTCTTTGGCCGGTTTCTCGGGCGCACCCGTCTGAGACAGTGCGGCCTCGGCCTCCGCAATCGGCGAAGCAGCACCCGTGCTTGACGGGGTCGTGGCTTTTGCAGTCTGAACCACGGTATTTGGCTGCCCTGCTGCGACATGCTGTTTGAGCTCTGCTTCCAGCTCCTCAATGCGCTTCTTCATGGCAGCAAGCTCTTGCACGATTTCCTGGTCGGTTTGCGGAGTCGCTGCGCTCGCTGGGTTAGCCGATCCTGAAGTCGAAGCGCTTCCAGTCGCTTGTTGACCATGCAATGGAAGCGCCAGCAATGCTGCGGTCACTACGATGAGAGCTGCCCGCTTGCCGGTTTCTGATACGGACTTGCGCACATAGTTCTTGGAAGTCATAACTATCAGTTCTCCACGTCGCTTAACAGGGTTGAACTTCGTAAAATAGACCTCCATCGCTCGCGGCGACGGACCCTTCCTTTCCTTCAAAAGGGCGGCAAGAACGCGCAGCATGAAAAGCGCTGCGCCGACGCACAGTATGCCAAACATAGGCTTCATTCCAGCCGCCTAGATCGTTGTCGGAAAGGTGCGAAATTGAAGTTGACAACCTGCGTCGTAAAAGTGGGGTAAACGATTCGTAAAGACTTCGTAAACGTTCTCCCACCTCTAACCGAAGACAAGAACTAACAGCCCCAATCCGCCTCGCCGGGTTTGGCGAAGTACTTGCGATCGGCCCGTTCCTCCGCGGGCGTTGCAGCCAATTCCAGCAACGTGAGGCGCGCGGCCGCGATCATTAACTTGCGCTCGGTTGGTGGAGCCTGCTCCCAGGAAAACTCCGCTTCCCGGCTGGCATAGCCGTGGAAATCGCGAGCGAGAGCTTCATGGTAGTGATGAAAAACCTTGGCTAAATCTTCCGCCGATACGTTATGCATGGATGACATAGAATCTTCTGGCCTTTCTACTTGCTTCGCCTCAACTCATCCGATTAGACAGCCGGGGCCGTAAAGATTGGATAAAGAGTTCGTAGAATCTGCGTTACGAAGCAAAGGGATGAAAATAGGGGAATTACTTGCCCGGTTCGAAGCGATAGCCGACCCAAGGCTCCGTGACAATGTAGCGCGGCGAGGAACTCTCCGGTTCGAGCTTCTTGCGCAACTGTCCGACAAACACTCGCAGATATTCAACTTGCTCGGTACTCTGACCACCCCAAATGGCGCCCAGCAATGCGCGATGAGTCACCACTCTGCCCGCATGGCGGGCCAGATAGACGAGCAGATCAAACTCCTTGGGGGTAAGGTGCACTTCGCGCTTGCGCACCACAACTTTGTGGGCCGCCAGGTCGATTCGAAAGTCTCCGGCCTCAATCAGAGATGTCTGCCCATTTTCCGTGGGCATGCGGCGCAACGACGCCCGCACCCGCGCCAGCAATTCCTCGATCCCGAAAGGCTTGGTCACATAGTCATCCGCTCCGGCATCGAGCGCTTGCACCTTCGTCCGCTCCTCTCCTCGCACCGATAGCACAATGATGGGGACCTGGCTCGTAACCCGCAGCTTCCGGCAAAGTTCCAGTCCGTCCATGTTGGGCATGGAGAGATCGGTAACTACAAGATCTGGCGTCCAATCCTTCATGATTTCCAGCGCAGTCTCGCCGTCGTTCGCCACTCGAATGTCATAGCCCTGGCTGGAGAGGCTGGTCCGCAACACCCGCGTGATCTGGGGTTCGTCGTCCACTACGAGAATACGGCGGCGGTCGCTCATCACGGATCAGGAAGGCTCCTGCGTGACGATGTGAACGTCGACCGGCGGCGCATCCCGCAGGAACTTGTGGATGGCGGACAAGTACAGATATCGTTTCACTCCCGTAGTCGCGGACCGCCCAAACACCACCTGCGTAATATGCTTGGCGCGGACAAAATCGGCCACCACTTCCGCCACACTCTTCCCAGTGCGTTTTTCAACCTGCGCGCCCACGTTTTCCGCAAACTGGACGTTCGCCGCCAATGTCTTCTGGTTGGCTTCGCTGCCATCCTGCCCCAGGTCCACATACACCACGTAGAGTTCACCGTTCATTGCCTGGGCCATGCGTGCGCCACGTGCAATCAGGTATTGAGCATCCGGATTGGAGCTGATGCACACCGCGATCCTTTCCCGCACCGCAACCGCTGCACTGGTGTCGTCCCTTTCCCGATAAGACTCAAGGCTGCGATCCACCTCCTGCGCAACCTGACGCAGCGCCAGCTCTCGCAGCGCGATGAGGTTTCCAGGGCGAAAGAAATTGCCCAAGGCCCGTCCCACCCGGTCCAGCGGATAAATGTCTCCCCGCCGCATTCGGTTCTGCAATGCCTCCGGCGTCAAGTCGGACATCACTACTTCATTTACCCGCTTGAGCACCCAGTCGGGCACCGTCTCGCGCACCGTTATGCCAGTAATGCTCTGCACCGTCGGAGTGATGCTTTCCAGGTGCTGAATGTTCATGGTCGTGAGCACGTCGATCCCGGCATCGAGAAGGTCTAGCACATCCTGATAGCGTTTGGCGTGCTTGCTGCCCTCCATGTTGGTATGTGCTAGTTCGTCCACGAGTGCCACCCGCGGCTTGCGCACAAGAATGGCGTCCACGTCCATCTCGTCGAAGATCGTGCCTTTGTATTCGAGCTTCTTTCGCGGAACGCTCTCCAGTTGTGCGGCCAGATCAGCCGTCGCCTTGCGCCCATGGGATTCGATCACTCCAACCACCACGTCCTCTCCACGGCTATGTCGGCGAATGGCTTCGCTCAGCATGCTGTAGGTCTTCCCTACACCCGGCGCGTAACCCAGGAACAGTTTGAACACTCCGCCTTGCTTCGCGGGTGCTGTTTCTTCCAGCCATTGTTCGGGGGTTTTGGTCATCGCGGATATTGTCGTTGAGCAGAACAAAATTGTCGATGTCTCAGCTACAATCGGCTGCGTGAAATCGTCCCTGGTAAAGCTGGCTCTACCGTACGTCGTCTCCGCTGCCACGGTCGCCATGCTGGTCGCAGTTTACCGGACCCTGCTGCTGGTCAACCCAACCACGGTTGCCCTTACGTTTCTAGTCGGTATCCTCGTGGTCTCCGCCAACTGGGGCCTGCGTCCCGCCGTGTTCATGGCCCTGCTGGCCACGCTGGCGTTTAATTATTACTTCCTTCCCCCCATCGGCACTCTGACCATTTCCGATCCCCAAAACTGGGTCGCTTTAACCGCCTTCCTGGTCACCGCCATCATCGCCAGCGAACTGGCAGAGCGCGCCCGTCGTGAGGCCCAGAGCGCGCATGAGCAGAGAGGGGAGACCGAACAGCTGTACAAGTTCAGCCAGCAATTGCTCACGAGTGACAACGCCGCCGAACTGCTGAACAAGATTCCGCGATTCATCGTCGATGGTTTCGCAGTAGCTTCCGCCGCAGTGTCTCTGCCCAGCCGCCCGGATGTCTACCGTTCTGATTCCGCCACCGATATCCTGGATATCCATGACCTGCAATTGGTCTGCATGCGCGGTGAACCGAAGATCGACCCCGAAGCTCGCGTGGCGGTCGTGCCCCTGCGGCTGGGGGTAAGGGTTGTTGGCAGTCTGGGAGTTGCCGGTGGTCTGCTCTCCCGCGAAACTTTGGAGGCATTGAGCAGCCTCATCGCCATTGCCGTGGAGCGCGCCGGTGCCATCGAAAAGCTGAGCAAAGCCGAAGCCGCCCGCGAAAGCGAACAGCTGCGCTCCGCTCTCCTCGATTCCGTCACTCACGAATTCCGGACACCTCTCACCGGCATCAAGGCTTCCGTCACTTCCCTGCTCTCCAATCGGGGCCTGGATGAAGAGCAGCGCCTCGAACTGCTCACCGTCATCAACGAAGAAAGCGACCGCCTGGACCGCCTGGTCGGCGAAGCCGCGGAAATGAGTCAGTTGGACGCACACCAGGTGGAGTTGCACCTCGGAGCGCATCCTATCCAGCAGGCCATCGACGACGCCATAGCCAGACTGTCGACCGCGCTCGCCGGCCACGCGGTCAGCACCATTCTTCCCGACAACCTGCCTCCGGTCCGCATTGACGTTGATCGCATTTCGGAAGTTATCGCCCAACTTCTTGAAAATGCCGCCAAGTATTCCGAGCCGGCGTCGCCGATTCAGATTGCCAGTGAAGTCAAGAATCGCTTACTGATGGTGAGCATCGCCGACCGCGGCCCCGGCATCGACGACTTCGACCAGTCGCTGATTTTTGAAAAATTCTACCGCGGCCGCAATCACCGCTTGCAGGTCCAGGGCACGGGCATGGGTCTGGCCATCGCCAAAGCCATTGTCGAACTCCATGGCGGCGATATCGGCGTCACCAGCCAGCCCGGCCACGGGTCCGTGTTCTACTTCACCCTCCCGCTGGCCTAGCTACGTTGTCATCCCGACGCTTCTATTGGCGCTCGAGGATATGTGCAAACCGCTAGAAGACCAGCCCTTCTCCGCGTCCTCCGCTGGGGTTCTCAGCGATCTCTGCGTTGGAAGCTCTTTTGGTAAACCCCTATTCGCCCGTAGATTTTGCTGCTGGCCTTCCTCTGTGTATCTCTGTGCCCCCTGTGGTTAGGTTTCCAGATCCGGGAAAGTCGCGACCTGATAATTCGCGCGCGCATCCCTAATGTCAGTATCGGCCAAGATGCTGCGCAAGAACCTCGAACCTAACCCTCCCGCCGCTTTTTCCCAGGCAGATATGGCAAACTCTTTCTTCAGGGTGAAATGAATATCCTCGAATTTACGCTGCTGGTGGCGATGGGATCCTTCCTGGCTGGCCTGCTTGGATCTCTTACCGGACTGGGCGGCGGAGTGGTCCTCGTGCCTCTGCTCACCATCTTCTTTAAGGTGGACATCCGCTACGCCATCGGCGCCTCGCTGGTTTCCGTGATCGCCACCTCTTCCGGCGCCGCTGCCTACTACGTCAAGCAGGGATTCTCCAATATTCGAATTGGCATGTTTCTGGAAATCGCCACCACCCTCGGTGCCCTCGGCGGAGCTTTCCTGGCCGCATTTGTTTCCACCCGCGCACTGGCCGTCATCTTTGGAGTGATGCTGCTATATTCCGCTTATCTTTCCCGCAAGCCGCGCACGCCCCAGGAACGCAGTCTTCCGCCCGACAACCTGGCCACTCGCCTCCGCATGAACGGCAGTTTTCCTTCCGAGGAGGGCGTCCGAAACTACAACGTACAGAACGTGCCTACGGGTTTCGGCCTCATGTTCGGTGCAGGCGCGCTCTCCGGCCTGCTGGGCATTGGTTCCGGAGCAGTCAAAGTTCTGGCCATGGACCAGGCTATGAAGATTCCTTTCAAGGTTTCCACCACCACCAGCAATTTCATGATCGGGGTGACCGCTGCTGCCAGTGCCGGCGTTTACCTCAATCGCGGCTACATCGACCCCGGCCTTTCCATGCCGGTCATGCTCGGGGTTCTCGCCGGTTCGTTGTTGGGGGTTCGTATCTTGATGAAGGCCGAAACCCGGGTTCTGCGCCTGGTTTTCAGCCTGGTGCTGATCCTGCTCGGAGCCCAAATGATCTATCAGGGAATCGCGGGGAAAATCTGATATGGCCTGGATGCAAACCTGGACCGACCGCAAGATTGAAGAAATCGTAGCCGACCTGCTGCGCGTGGGCGTCGGCCTCTCGGCGCTGGTTGTCTTTGTGGGCGCCTGTTTCTACCTGGCTCGATATGGACGGAGCCCGGCCAGCTACGGTGTCTTTAACGGTGAACCCACCGACCTGAGAAGTCTTCACGGAATCATCCACAGTGCGAGGCAACTCCGCAGCCGCGGGGTGATCCAGCTGGGATTGGTTTGTCTCATCGCCACCCCAGTCGCGCGTGTGGCCTTTTCCATCTGGGGCTTCGCCGCCGAACACGACCGCCTGTACATGATCTTTACCGGCATCGTGTTGATCATTCTGCTCTACAGCCTGCTGGGATCGGGCTCGGCGTTCTAGGGGGAGTCCGCAATCGACACCCCCTGGACTCCGCTTACTTCCTCAGTTCGATGACCGTGCCGCATCCGGAATTCGGTGAACAGTCGTTGATGTTGCCACCCTCGCTCGCGGTGAGCAAAAGACTGCCGGAGCCATCGATGAAGACTCCGTCCGAGGGATATGCGCCGGTCCGGGTTCCGGAGACAGGGAAGCTATAGAGCGTATGTTCAGTCCATCCATTAGCGCGTGGGACGAGTTGAAACACGCTGCCCCAAACGTTAGCGCCGCCCTGGTACGTCGTGCCGTAGAGGTTGCCTGCACTGTCGAGAGCCAGGGTTCCTGACGGCTGGCTGTTCGCTTGCGTGAAGCTGTACAGGTGACCCGCTTTCCACTGACCCGACTCCTGCGTCAATGAGAACACCGTGCCCCCGTTGAATGCGCCTCCTTGGGTGGTCACGCCGAACAGGTTACCCGTGCCGTCCAGGGTCACAGCTGCCTCCGGACGTCCCCCATCACTAAGATTGAAGTCAAATGACGTGAGCTTCCATTGGCCTTCTGAGTTCTTGGCCAGTTCGAAAACCGTGCCGCAACCGTCGGAATTGAAGGTATTGCATACGTCGTTGTTGCCGCCCGAGTTCGTGGTCCCATAGAGGTTTCCTGCGGTATCAAAGACGAGTCCGGCACGCGGTTCGGCACCTTCGCCGAAGTTATCAGTGAAGGCATGCAGGATCGTCTCCTGCCAGGGACCATTCGCCGTCGGCGACAGTTCGTAGATTGTGCCGCACCCCGACTGAAAACACCCAACATGGTTCGCGCCCCCTCTCGACGTGGTGCCATACAGATTCCCCGCCGCGTCGAATACCACATTTCCAAACGGCAATTCACCATCTGAGCCGCCCTGGAAACTGTATAAGACAGTCTCCACCGCTTGCGCGCCAAACAGCGTTGGCCGGCTGAGTTTGTACACCACTCCCACTCCGGATGCTCCTCCAGACGAGGCCGTCCCATAACCATTTCCCTGCGCGTCGAACACCAAACTGCCCAGCGGATTCCCGCCGTCTGCCCCACCGGTAAAATCGTAGAGCACGGTATAGCGCAACTTACCATTCGATGTGCGCGCTAGCTGGAAGACCGTGCCGAATCCGAAAGTGCCGCCAATCTGTGTCGTCCCGTAGAGGTTTCCCGCAACATCCGCAGTGAGTCCGGCAACAGGGATTGCACCATCTTCCCCGGTGAAGGTGTGCAGCACGGTCAGGCTACCTTGCTGGTTGGCGGAAAAAGCAGCAACGCTGGCGAGCGCCAGCACGGCCAATGTAAGTAGGATATTCCTGCACATAAGTCCATTTCCTCGGTTATTCAAGCTGGAATAGCAGGGCCCTTGCGCAGCGGCCTTGCCTCACAAAGATTCTACGGCCTATCGGGCAACCACCGGTTACAGTCTTCAATAATAATTGTCAAAAGATACAAAGACATTTTGTGAGTGGGTGTGTGTAAGTGGGTGACACCATTTTCGTCTTCCACGTGGGAAGTGGGAACGAGAGGCTTGCGTGGGGCGGACACCAAGCCCTGACTATGCGCGGCCTTGGCTTCTCCCCGCCACTCCGCTTGCTCGTCGCCATGCGCGCATTCTACGAACTATCCCGGTGGATCACACCATCTCTTGGTTCAGGTACCCAGACTTGCAACGCGGCCTGCTAGACTTGGGGGCATGTCACGCCGAAAAATCATCGTGAATATTGCGACGAGCGCGGACGGCTACGTGGCTCGACCAGATGGCGATCTCGATTGGCTGACGGAACGGCCGGCTCCAAAGGGCTTCTACGGTCTCCCGGAATTCGAGCGCTCCACCGATGCCAAGATCCTCGGCCGTAAGACCTTTGACCGGAGTCTGCAGATGGGCGCTCGCTTCAGTGCGGCTGCCGTGCACTATGTGTTCTCTCGGCGGCCACCGCCTGCTTCCGTGCCCGCCGGCGTCCACTTCGTCACCGAGTCGATCGGTGCCTTCGCCGAACGCCTCCGCACGCAACCTGGCAAGAACGTCTGGGTGATGGGTGGAGGCGAGATCATCGGGTCATTCCTGGACGAGGACGCGATTGACGAGTTCATCATCACGGTCGTGCCAACCTTCATCGGGGAAGGCATTCCACTCCTTGCACCGAGGCATCGCGCAGTGACGCTCCGCTTGCTCGGTGTACAACAGTTTCCGGACGGCGTCGTTCAGCTGCTTTACGAGGTGCAGCGGTCGAGAGTCTGAGCCAGCCATACGGGGGCCGAAGCGCGCACTTTCGCCACAGGCTGCTAGCGTCGGGCATGTTGGAGGAACTGGACCGGGCCGCCAAAGAGCTGAATATCAGTCGTCAGGCTGTGATCAAGACGCTCATACGCCAGGCGCTCGATCAGCAGTATGTAGCACGAAGGAGCCGTCACTCGGCGAAGAGCAGATAAACAGGGACAGGCTCACGCCTGCCCCTGCTTACTCCAACCTTACATCCCATCCGGCGCATGCAACACTCTGAACGTGTTACCACCACCCGACCAAACCAGCAGCAGTGCATCTTGTCCCTTGGGAACATTCCCCAGGGCTTCGCGCACGTCAGCTGCACTTTGCACGTCTTTGCGATTCACCTGCACAATCACGTCTCCGCGTTGTAACCCGGCGTCGTCAGCCGAACTCCCTGGCTGCACCTGATCCACAACCGCGCCGTGAACATCGCTCGGCACTCGAATCTGCCCACGCACGTTGTCGTCAAGGTCGGACAATCCCAGCCCCCAGCGCGGCTTGCCCTTGCCCGCGTCGCTGACTTCGTTGTCGGTCTTGTCGCGGCTGCCCATGGCTTCGAGCGTCACCGGCGCCGTCACATTCTTGCCGTCGCGCAGAATGCCCAGCTTGATGGTCGTGCCCGGCTTCTTCTGGCCGACTTCCACCTGCAACTCGCCGGCGTCCGGCATCTTCCGTCCATCCAACTCACGGATTACATCTCCTACTTTTACCCCACCCTTGGCTGCGGGCGAATCGGTTTCCACCTGTGTCACCAATGCTCCCTCCGCATCGGTCAGGTTGAAGAACTTCGAGTTTTCCGGGGTGACGTCGCTGATGCCAATCCCCATGTAGCCATGGCTGATCTTGCCATCGCGAATCAACGTTTCCACCGTCGGCTTGACGATCTGCACCGGAATCGCAAATCCCATCCCGGAGAATGAGCCCGAGGCGGAAACCAGGAACGTGTTGATGCCGATGACTTCCCCGCGCGCATCCACCAGCGGTCCGCCGGAGTTGCCCGGATTGATGGCGGCATCCGTCTGAATGAAGTTACCCGGCTTGCGGCGGTCTCCTGAGAATGGATTGGGACGATTCAGCGCGCTGACAATTCCTCGCGTCACCGTAAACCGAAACCCGAAAGGATTGCCGAACGCCAGCACCGTCTGTCCCGGATGCAACACGGTCGAATCACCCCAGGGAACGCTGGGCAGATTGCTGCCGTCGATCTTGATCACTGCCAGGTCCGTTAGCGGATCAGCGCCGATCAGCTTGGCGACCAGGATTTTTCTGTTGCTCATGGTCACTCGAATGTCCACCGCGCCATCGATGACGTGGTTGTTGGTAACGATGTATCCGTCCGGCGAAATAATGACGCCGCTGCCAATGCCGCGCTCAATCTGCGGTTCGCGCGGCCCTCCACGGCCTTGCGGTCCAAAGAAAGGACCGAAGAACCGTTGAATGTCGTCGGGAACTTCACCCTGCGGCCCGTCGCTTCGGCCGCGCGACGTTACCGCAACATTCACAATGGCCGGAGTCACGCGCGCAGCCAGCGTCTCCATTGCCCGGTCAAGTGACAGCAGAGGACTGACGCTGTTGTCGTCGAGCGGAGCCGCCGCCGGAGCCACCGCCGCCCCCGCCGACATCGGCTTCGCCAATTCGTAAGTAGTAACTGACGCCACCGCGGCCAGTGCCAGTACCGCCACCACCGCGTGACGTCCCATCATCTTCCCAAACTTTGCAATCAGGGTTTTCATTGCTCATTTCTCCTTGGCACAACTAATTATTTAGTTCGTATTGCCGAAACTTTGCCACGATGCAAAACAACTCCTCTTAAAGTGATTTCGCTGGATTCCTCAACCCGACGGGAACTTCCTCGGCTTTCAACATCGTGAATCGCCAGACCTGAACCGTCCAACTCGCGCCCGCTGGTCCGAATTGTTCAGTCCGCATCACGACCAGCACAGTTTGTGCCGGAGCTTCATCTTGCTTGCTGGCCGCCGCCGCTCTCCCTGGGGAGTCCATGCTCGGCTGTTGTGGCGTTAACTTCGCTTCCATCGCCGCCACAGCTGCGCTTCGAGATTGTCCCTTCCGCTTAGGCCGAAACGATGTCAAGACGGCTTTCGCCGTCGGTATCGGAATATCCTTCGGGACCGATGCCGACGCCACGACCGAGACCAAACTCGAAGAAGCCGCCGGGGCGCCGCCGTCGCGAAATGCGATTAACTCCGGGGCACGCGCCAACGCTACAACCAATACTCCCGACGCGATCATGATCAGGCCCAGCGCCGGTTTCAGCCCGGACGCGCCGGCAGACCGGTTGCCATCCAATATTTGGGAAACGCGCAGCGTCGTTTGCCGCATCTTGCTCACCGCCGCTTGCGCCAGTGCCAGACCGCGGCGCATGAAACTTCTCTCCGCCACGGTAACCAGACACTCCGCGTATGCCCGCGGATCGTCCCTGCGCGCCAGCACCACGTCATCGCACGCCATCTCCCGCTCCAGCGAGAGCTGCCGTTCCACCCACCACACCGCGGGATGGAAGAACAACAACGCGCGCAGCACCTTTTGCGCGAGGTTCGTCCAATCGTCGCGGCGTCGCAAATGGGCCAATTCGTGAATCAGGATCGAATCGAGTTCGGTGATGGAGAGTTCGCGCAACGCCCACTTCGGCAGCACGATCATCGGACGAAAGAATCCGATCGCAGCAGGCACCATCACTTTCTCTGAAACCGCAATCCTTACCTGGCGTGATGACTCGAACTCCCCAAGTGTGCTTCGCAGAATGGGATCGAGACTCGCCAAATCGATAATCTCGCTTCCCGCGCGCACCGTTCGCAGCTGCCAAAGCCCTAACGCCACGCGCAACAATCCGGCCATTGCAATCACCGCCCAGGCCAGAAGCGCGTAAGTGGCCCACAAGCCCGGCATCGTTACTGCCCAGACCGCCCCACCACGAGGAACTGCCCTCGAACTTGCTGTCACAATCGTCAACACCGGAAGCGCCGCAATGGAGAACAATGCCGCCAGCAATATTGCAAATCGAATCCCCGAGTTTCGCCATCGCAGGTTTTGCCGGCGCACCATATGCAACAGCAAAGCCGCGAACAGTGCAATCACCAGGCCCTCGACCATCCCGTTCAGCATTCTTTCTGCCGAAGCCCGCGCCAGTTCATGCCACGCCGTCATTGTGCCTCCGGTGAGTTCTCTGCCAACAACTTCCGCAGGCGCTTCAGTTCTTCCGCATCAATACTCTGGTCCTCAAGAATATTCAACACCAGTTGCTCATGGGAGTTCTTGAAAAAGCGGCTTACCAGATGGCTGATTTCCGACCGGGTTGCGTCCTCGCGCTCAATCTGCGCCATATACACATGCGCCCGTCCATCCTTCACATGCTTCAAATATCCCTTGCTCTCGAGCACACGAATCGTCGTCAGCACGGAGTTGTACGCCAGCGCTGGCCGCTTGGGCAGCGCCTCCAGAACCTGTTGCACGGTAGATTCACCCCTCTGCCAGACCACGTCCATCAGCCGCAGTTCAGCTTCGGTCAGGGTTACGGACTTCCTCGGCGGCAATGCATTTCCTCCCTGCTCGGATTATTAGACGCGGGCCCGCGCCGAACGTCAACTAATTATTTAGTTGCGCTATAGGGCCGATTTGGTTGCCCTCGGCGGGCCGCCTCCACGCGGGATCTCGCCGCAGCAAAGTGGATCATTGACATTCTCAGTTCCCGTGCATATCTTTGAATCCATTCGGCAAATGAAGGATGAAGCCTTTCAGGCTTCTCATCCCGAGGGGGCTTCCGTTTCCCGATTTTCCCAAGCACAGGATAGGTATGTTGATCGATGGACCGGGCTCGGCCGCCGAGTTTTCTGACGCCGTCGTCTAAGATATAAGGAGAAGTTCGTCATGCAACCAGCACAAAACGCATTTTGCTCGATTCTGCCCCCACATATTCTCCGCAAGCTCGCCGACCAACCTGAACTGCGCGACCGCGTCCTGCGCAACTTGGCAACCACCGAGCGCCTGCGGGGGATCCGCGAGTCCTTCGTTGCCATGCCCCTAGCGCCCCAACCCGGAACCAAGCACCGTACAATCTACGACGCGCAAACTACAACTAATC